>Ga0209963_1000813_pt1 | contig 27046 bp, 22 predicted proteins | sample ThiBio_1000_biof_2_FD_183957 | JGI IMG/M metagenome (GOLD analysis project Ga0209963, IMG submission 183957) | Wastewater bioreactor microbial communities from Cape Town, South Africa - Thiocy_cont_1000_biof (SPAdes) | ecosystem: Engineered > Bioreactor > Thiocyanate-remediating >...
ATGTTCTGCCGCCTCAAGGATTTCCGACGCATCGCCACCCGCTATGACAAGCGGGCCGATATCTTCCTCTCTACAATCCTCTTGGCCGCTACCCTGACTTGGTGGATCAATTGAGTCTCGACCCTAGCAACTATCAGGTTTCTAGTGGAGGTTTGAATTTGACATTCGCCTGACAAGTTCGCTGCAAAGTGGGTAGCGAATGTCAAATTCACTCCACTAGGAGCATGATCCCGAAAAAGCGGAAACCGGTTTTCGGAAAAGATCATGCTCAAGCGAAAAGATAGGCGCCGAGTCTGATTCATCACAGTTGAAACAGACTCCAGCCTGCCCGCCTGCACTTCACGACCACTTGTGGAAAATGAAGAACGCGCCGAGCGCCACGAACGCAAAGCCGAGCGCATGATTCCAGCCCAGCGGCTGCTTCAGATACATCACGGAGAAGCCGGCGAACACGATGAGTGTAATCATTTCCTGAATGGTCTTCAGCTGAGCCGCCGAATAGACCGAGCTGCCCCAGCGATTGGCCGGCACCGCGAGGCAGTATTCGAAGAAAGCTATGCCCCAACTGATCATGATGACCAGGGGAAGCGGACTCTCCTTGAATTTCAGATGTCCGTACCAGGCGAAGGTCATGAAAACATTCGAACAGAACAGCATCAGGATCGGCAGAAGCCACGACGGGATCGTGAAGGGCATGGTTTCGGCTTTCGGAAATGGCCGGGGAAAGGCGACGATTGCTCGCAGCCAGGACCAGCGTCAAACGCGACGTAATATGTCGCACGAACTTCTTAAACACCAAAAAGGAAGCGCCCGAAGAGGCTTAACTCCCGGTCCGGACGTACGGTTCGACCGTGCCGGTAAGCTTGATGGTCAGCGGGTTGCCATGGCGATCCCTGGCATTGCCGGCGGCGACACGTATCCAGCCTTCGCTGACACAATACTCCTCGACATTATTCTTCTCGACGCCCTTGAAGCGGATGCCGATATCACGCGCGAGAACCTCGGCGTCATAATACGGGCTGCGCGGGTCGGTCGACAAACGATCGGGCAACTGGTCGCTCGCGGTCTGATCGGTCAAAGCAGGGCCTCGATTTCATTGGTCAGGGCTTTCGGCTTTGTCGTCGGTGCGTGGCGGGCGACGACGCTGCCGTTCCGATCTACCAGAAACTTCGTGAAATTCCACTTGATCGATGCGCCGAGCAGTCCGGGCTTCTCACGCTTGAGGTATTTGTAAAGCGGGTGCGCGTGATCGCCGTTGACGTCGATCTTCTCGAACATCGGAAACGTCACGTCATACTTGGTGGAGCAGAACTTCTGGATATCGGTAGATGATCCCGGTTCCTGTTTGCCGAACTGATTGCAGGGGAAGCCGAGTATGGAAAATCCGCGCGGCTTCATGGCCCGATAGAGCTCCTCGAGGTCCTTGTATTGCGGAGTAAATCCGCAGGCGCTCGCGGTATTCACGATCAGAAGGACCTGGCCTTCGAACTGACTCAACGCGCAGGGCTCGCCAGCCAGCGTGTTCGCGGAAAAATCAAAAATACCGGACATGATGACCTTTCGACCAGGCGGCGGCGACGGGGCGGGCCATTTTCGAAATCAATGCTGCGTCGAGGACCGATCGACCGAATCCAGGATGGCTTCGGTAAACGGAAATTCAAGGACGATCTCGCCAGAGGCGTCGGTGACCTCCAGCACGGCGTGGAGAATGGCGCGCTGTTCGCCGTCCGTCTTGAGAATTTCCCGGATTGTCGTCCGCGCGGCGCGCCAGGCCTGGTCGGGATCGCGCAACTCCTCGCCCTCCGGATCAAGGATCAGGTCGCTGCCGATACGGGTGTTGAAAAAATATCGGGGCATGAACGAACCTCAATGGCGTGCGTGAAGCCTGTCAACGGCTGTTCTCACAAGTTCTTTATCGGAGAGCGGGATCGGACGACAAGACCGCTTCGACGACTCGATCTTATCGCATAAGGTTGCGGCTGCTTCGTGAACTCCTGATGAAGTCGAAAGTATGGAATACCCGTGGCCAACGCCCCGCGGATTTGAGAACTTTGCCAAGACCGGGGTTTGTCAAGAACCGGGGTTTGTCAAGACGGGGTCTGCCAAGACGGGATTTGCCATAACTCGCCAAACCGGTCCAGCGGTCTCCGGGCGGGATCAATATCCCGCCAAAAACGTTATGAGAGTGGCAAGCTCCCCTTGATGAGGCCATTTTTTCCCGGCCAAGTTGAAAAACCTCTGGCCGCGGACCGGAAAACGCCTGCACCCCGCACGAGCGTCAGAATGCAGAAAAATATCATGAACCCTGTCAAAGAACTCCAGGATCACGGCCAGGCGATCTGGCTCGATTTCCTTGCGCGCGGCTTCATCGTCAAGGGCGATCTGAAACACCTGGTCGACAATGACGGGTTGCGCGGGGTCACCTCCAATCCCTCGATCTTCGAGAAGGCGATCGGGAGTTCGGGTGAATATGACGGCGCAATCGCTCGCATTCTCGATAAAGGCGATCGATCGGTCGCCTGTCTCTACGAACAGCTCGCGGTCGAGGACATCCAGCATGCGGCCGACGTGCTGCGGCCGGTCTATGATCGGCTCGACGGCGCAGACGGCTTCGTCAGCCTCGAGGTCTCGCCCTATCTCGCCAACGACACCAAGGCGACGATCGCCGAGGCCGAGAGGCTCTGGAAATCCGTCAACCGCAAGAACCTTATGATCAAGGTGCCGGCGACGCCGGAGGGCCTGCCGGCTATCCGCCACCTGATTTCCGAAGGCATCAGCATCAATATCACGCTGTTGTTCTCGCAGAAGGTTTACGTCGAGGTCGCCGAAGCCTTTTTGTCGGGGCTTCAGGAGTATGTGCGACATGGCGGCGATCCCTCGCACGTCGCCAGCGTCGCCAGCTTCTTCGTCAGCCGCATCGACACCGCCGTCGACAAGCAGCTCGACGAGAAAATCGCTCAGGCCAACGATCCCGCGGAAAAGCAGCGTCTTGCATCGCTCAAGGGCAAGGTCGCCATCGCCAACGCCAAGCTCGCCTATCAGGACTACAAGCGGTTGTTTGCGGGCGATGCCTGGCAGGCGCTGGAAGCCAGGGGCGCGCGGCCCCAGCGGCTGCTGTGGGCTTCGACCGGGACCAAGAACAAGGACTACAGCGACGTTCTCTATGTCGAGGAGTTGATCGGCAAGGACACGGTCAACACCGTTCCCCCGGCCACTCTCGAAGCCTTCCGCGACCATGGCCGGTTGCGCGACAGCCTTGAGGACAATCTCGACGAGGCGCGGCAAGTGCTCGCCGCTTTGGAGGGGTCGGGTATCTCGCTCGACGCGATCACCCGGCACCTGGTGAGCGAAGGCGTTCAGTTATTCGACGATGCGGCCGACAAGCTGCTCGGCGCGGTCGCCCGCAAGCGTGCAAAAATCCTCGGCTCCGCTATCGGCCACCAAGCGCTGTCTCTTGGTTCGGCCATGGCGAAATCCGTCGAGCAACAGGCGGAAGAGTGGCGGGCCGCCGGCACGCTCCGCAAACTTTGGCAACATGACAAATCGGTGTGGACCGGCGCCGACGAGAGCGAATGGCTGGGCTGGCTTGCAAGCCCGGCCGCGGAATTCGATCGGGCGGCCGACTATGAGGACTACGCGCAGCGGGTGAAGAAGCAGAAATTCACCGATGCGGTCGTTCTCGGCATGGGCGGATCGAGTCTCGGTCCGGAGGTGCTGGCGACGACTTTTGCGAAGACGCCGGGTTTTCCGAAACTGCATGTGCTGGATTCGACCGACCCCGCCCAGATTCGCGCGCTGGAAGCGGCGATCGACGTCGCAAGAACCGTCTTCATCGTTTCCAGCAAATCCGGGAGCACCACCGAGCCCAATGCGCTGAAAGACTATTTTCACGCGCGGGTGGCGAAAGCGATCGGCGCCGACAAGGCCGGCCATCGCTTCATCGCGGTCACCGATCCCGGCTCCTCGCTCGACAGGGAAGCCGCAAAGCTCGGCTACGCACGCACTTTCCACGGCGATCCCACGATCGGGGGCCGCTATTCGGTGCTATCGCCCTTCGGGTTGGTCCCGGCCACGACCGCGGGAATCGACGTGACGGAATTGCTCAGGAACACCCTCGCCATGGTGCGATCCTGCAGCGCCGAAGTACCCCCGCACGATAATCCCGGCGCTCAGCTCGGCCTTGCCATGGGTCTCGCCGGTCGCGAAGGCCGCGACAAGGTCACGATCCTGTCGTCCCCGAAAATCGCGGATTTTGGCGCATGGGCCGAGCAACTGATCGCCGAGTCGACCGGCAAGGAGGGCAAGGGCCTGATCCCGATCGATGGCGAGCCGCTGGGCGATGCCCACCTTTACGGCGACGACCGCTTCTTCATCGATATCCGCACGGCGGACGAAGAGGATGACGCTCACGAGGAAAAATTGCAGGCGCTCGAAAATGCCGGACATCCGGTGGTCCGGATCGTGATGGATTCGATCGATCAACTCGGCCAGGAGTTTTTCAGGTTCGAGATGGCGACCGCCGTCGCCGGGGCCATTCTCGGCATCAATCCATTCGATCAGCCAGACGTCGAATCCGCCAAGATCAGGACTCGTGAACTGACCACGGCATTCGAGAAAACCGGCAGGCTGCCGCAGGAGGAGCCGGCGGTCTCCATCACAGGCTTCGATCTTTATACCGACGCTGAAAATGCGCGCATCTTGCGTGAAAAGGGCGCGGACGGCGACCTGTCGTCATGGCTCAAGGCTCACTTCGCGCGCGCGGAGCCCGGCGACTACGTCGCGCTTTTGGCCTATCTCGCGCGTGACGACGAACACATCGGTGATCTGCAGCGGATGCGCCTCGCCGTCCGCGACCGGAAAAAAGTCGCCACCTGCGCCGAGTTCGGCCCGCGCTTCCTGCATTCGACCGGGCAGGCCTACAAGGGCGGTCCCGACAGCGGCGTCTTTCTTCAGATCACCGCCGACGACCCAAAGGACCTGAAAATCCCCGACCGGAAAATGAGCTTCGGTGTCATCAAGGCTGCGCAGGCGCGCGGCGATTTCGATGTGCTTACTGGACGCGGAAGACGTGCGCTGCGCGTGCATCTCAAGGGCGATCTCCGATCCGGCCTCTTGCGCCTGGGCGACGCCATCACCGGGGCGCTGGATTGATCCGAATTCCCGGGCGCTCACAGAGACAAGTCCGGCGCGCTCACGTAAATGCGATGACGCAGCGGGAACCAATGGTCTCTCGGCGCGTAGGCACGTTGATTGCTCCGTCGCGATTTATTTTCGAACGTCCACAGCCCTGTCCCACTCGTCCCGAGAATCTCACGAAGGGGCGTTGCAACACACCCTGAAACGCAAAGCATCATCGAACCATCAGATAGCGCGTGGGGTACCCGTCCCGCTTGCCGACCCCCGAATAGAGGATTGGACGAATGCAGATAGGCGTGATCGGCCTGGGCCGAATGGGAGCCAACATCGTTCGTCGACTGATGAAAAAAGGAGGCCATCAGGCTGTCGTCTACGACAAAAACGATCAGGCCGTCACCGCGGCGGCCGACGAGGGAGCAACGGGCGCGAGCGACCTCGAAGATTTTATCAGGAAGCTCGAAAAGCCCCGCGCCGTCTGGGTCATGCTGCCCGCTGGCGCGATCACGGAATCTACCATCGAGACGATCGCCGGACTGCTTGAACGCGATGACGTCGTCATCGACGGCGGCAATACCTTCTGGCAGGACGATATACGACGGGCCAGGATGCTGCGCGAGAAAGGCATCCATTACGTCGATGTCGGCACCAGCGGGGGAGTCTGGGGCCTTGAGCGCGGCTACTGCATGATGATCGGCGGCGACAAGGCTGTCGTCGACCGTCTCGACCCGATTTTTGCCGCGATGGCGCCCGGACGCGGCGATATTCCGATAACGCCGAGCCGGGACGGCCGCGATCCGCGCGTCGAACAGGGATATCTTCATGCCGGGCCGGTCGGCGCCGGCCATTTCGTCAAGATGGTGCACAATGGAATCGAATACGGGCTGATGCAGGCTTATGCCGAAGGCTTTGATATCCTCAAGAACGCAAATATCGACGCGCTGCCGGAAGATCATCGCTTCAAGCTTGACCTTGCCGACGTCGCCGAGGTCTGGCGACGCGGCAGCGTCATTCCCTCCTGGCTGCTCGACCTTACGGCGGCCGCGCTGGCCCGCAGCGAGACGCTCGAAGCCTATTCGGGATTCGTCGCCGATTCCGGCGAGGGCCGCTGGACCGTCAATGCCGCGATCAACGAAGCCGTGCCGGCCGAAGTCCTGACCGCGGCGCTGTTCGCGCGATTCCGCTCGCGCCGACAACACACCTTTGCCGAAAAAATCCTGTCAGCGATGCGCGAAGGGTTTGGCGGTCACAAAGAGCCCGGCGAAGCCGAATCGTCCGCGAAGGGGAGAACCGGGTCCTGATGACGGTCGCAAGCAACAAGCCGCGCAAACCTGAGCCCTGCTGCTTCGTCATTTTCGGAGTCACCGGCGACCTCACCCATCGCCTCGTCATTCCCGCACTCTACAATCTTGCCGAATCCGACCTGCTACCGGAGCAGTTCTGCATCGTCGGCATCGTTCGCAAGCAGATGTCGGAAGACGATCTCCGGCAAAGCCTGATGGAAGGACTGAACAAGCACGCCACGCGCCCCGTCAAACAGGAGGTCGTGCAAAAGGTGCTCCGGTGCCTGACCTGTCTCGAGGCCGATCCGTCCGATCCCGCCTCGTTCGACACCTTGAGCAAGGCGTTTGAAAAGCTCGAGACAGAAAAGGGAACGTGCGGCAATCGCCTGTTCTATCTTGCCGTCCCGCCGGCCGCCTTTGCGCCGATCACAGAACAACTCGGCCGCGTCGGGCTGCTGCGCGAACAGCATGGCGCGTGGCGCAGGCTGGTGGTCGAGAAGCCTTTCGGCACCGATCTCGCGTCGGCCAAAACCCTCAATAGCAAGTTGCTCAAGATCGCCGACGAGCATCAGATCTACCGGATCGATCATTATCTCGGCAAGGAAACCGTCCAGAACATTCTCGTCCTTCGCTTCGCCAATGGCATGTTCGAGCCGATCTGGAATCGCAACCACATCGATCATATCCAGATCACCGTCGAGGAAAAACTCGCCGTCGGCCATCGCGGCAGTTTCTACGACGTGACCGGCGCTTTGCGCGACATGGTGCCGAACCATCTGTTTCAGTTGCTGTCGCTGGTGACGATGGAGCCGCCGCGTCGTTTCGAAGCCCACGCGGTGCGCTCGGAAAAGGCGGATGTGCTCGCTGCGATCCAGACCCAGAGCCCCGAAGAGGCGCTCCGCAATTCGGTGCGCGGACAATACCGTGCCGGCAAGTCCGGGGATGTGGAGATCGGCGATTATCGCAAGACGCCCGATGTGAAACCCGACACCACCACGGAAACCTATGTGGCGCTGAAGCTGACGATCGATAACTGGCGATGGGCCGGCGTTCCCTTCTACCTGCGGACCGGCAAGGCGCTCGGCCTGAAACGCACCGAGGTGGCGATCAAGTTCAAGCAGGCCCCGTTCGCGATGTTCCGCTCCACGCCGGTGGATCGGCTGTCGCAAAACTACCTCGTTATCGGTATCGAGCCGGCCGAAGGCATCACGCTGCAATTCAACACCAAGATTCCCGGCCCCACCATCTCGATCGACGGCGTCGAGATGAAATTCCGCTACAAGGACTACTTCAACGCCGCGCCGAGCACGGGCTACGAGACGCTGATCTACGACTGCATGATCGGCGACAACATCCTGTTCCAGCGCGCCGATGGCGTGGAAGCCGGCTGGCAGGCGGTGCAGCCGTTCCTCGACGCCTGGAAGAAGGCCGGCGCCGATGGCCTGGTCAGCTACAAGGCAGGCAGCGAAGGCCCCGTCGAAGCGAACGAGTTGCTCGCGCGCGACGGCCGCCACTGGCGCAAGCTGACATGACTTCCGCCGCGGGCGAGCGCAGGTTTCAGGTCCTGGCGGATGCGCAGGCCGTCGCAACCGAAGCCGCAAACCATCTGATCGCCCGAACCAAAGCTCAGATACGACCGGCGATATGCCTGACCGGCGGCTCCGGCCCGAAGGCGCTCTACGCACTGTTGGGGAGTCCGTCCTGGCGTTCACGCATCCCCTGGGATCGCGTTCACTGGTTCATCGGCGATGAGCGTTTCGTGAGCGCCGGCGACCCGCTTAACAACATGGCGATGGCCAAGAGCATTTTCCTCGACCGCTGTGCTCCACCCGAGAACATCCATCCCGTTCCGACCGATGCGCCCGATCCGGATCAGGCGGCCCGGCTTTACGAGCGCGAACTCCAGACCTTTTACGGCGCGCACCGCCTGGATGCGTCGAAGCCGCTATTTGATCTCGTGCTGATGGGGCTCGGCCCGGACGGCCACACTGCCTCGCTGTTTCCGAAAGACAAGGCGCTTGATGAAGCCGAACGCTGGGTCGTCGGCGTCGATCATGCGCACGTCGAGCCTTTCGTTCCCCGCGTCACCCTAACGCTTCCGGCGCTGGCCTCCTCGCGCGAGATGCTGTTTCTCGTCACCGGCGATGCCAAGCGCGACATCCTGTCGAAAATCATGGCGGGAGCCGACCTGCCCGGCGCCCGCGCCCATTCCAACGGCGTCACGACGTGGCTCACCGATGCGGCCGCCGCCGGGCGAACGGCATGAGCGCCGATCAGGACTCCGCCTTCTGCGCGCTGATCGTCATGGGCGTCTCCGGATCCGGCAAAAGCACGATCGCGAACGCGTTGGGACAACGGCTGGGCTGGATCGTGTCGGATGCGGACCAGTTTCACCCCGCAAGCAACATCGAGAAAATGCGCACCGGCATCGCGCTGACCGATAACGACCGGTGGTCGTGGCTGCACGCCGTCGCCGCCGAGATCGAGCGCAAGCGCGCAAGCGGCGCGAGCATCATCATGGCATGCTCCGCGCTCAAGCGCGCCTATCGTGATATTCTCGTGCAGGGCCACCGCGACACCCGCATTGTCTACCTGCGCGGCGACAAAGACTTGACCGCGGCCCGCCTCAAGGCCCGGTTCGCTCATTTCATGCCACCGGGGCTGCTCGAGAGCCAGTTCGACACGCTGGAGGAGCCGGCGACCGACGAGCGGCCTATCGTCGTCGACATCGACGCGACGGTCGACGACATCGCCGATCAAATCGTAACCATGCTCAAGCTGAATCAGAAAATCTCATGAGCCGCATATCACTGGTGATCTCCGACGTCGACGGCACTCTGGTGACGCCCGACAAGCGGCTGACGGAAGCCGCGATCAACGCAGTAAAGGCTCTCGACGAAAACAACATCGGCTTCACGATCACCAGCAGCCGCCCCGCTTTCGGGATGCGGATGCTGGTCGAACCACTCAGTCTCAAGCTACCGCTCGGCGCCTTCAATGGCAGCCTGATCGTCGATCCTACCCTTGACGTGATTCAAAGGACCACCATTTCAACGTCCGCCGCACGGATTGCGATTAATGCGCTGGAAGCATCGGGAATCGACATCTGGCTGTTCACGGCGGATCGCTGGCTGATCACGCGCGACGACGGGCGCTACGTCCCGCACGAACAGCGCACGATTCGCATGAACCCCGATATCGCTTCCGACCTTGAGGAGTTCACAGCCGCCGCCTGCAAGATCGTCGGCGTCAGCGCCGATCCCGATAAACTCGCGCGTTGCGAAATCGACATGCAGGCAGCGCTCGCCGGCCAGGCGGCGGCCTTCCGTTCGCAAAGCTATTATCTCGACATCACGCCGTTCGGGAAGGACAAAGGGACATTCGTGGAAGCGATGGCGAACCGCCTCGGCATTTCTCCGCGCAATGTCGCGACCATCGGAGACATGCAAAACGATCTGGCCATGTTCGGCAAAAGCGGCCTGTCATTTGCCATGGGCAACGCCAACGACGAGGTGAAGGCGAAGGCAACCTGCGTCACCGACACCAATGAAAACGATGGATTCGCCAAGGCAATCGACCGGATCATCGCTGGAGCATGATCCCGAAAAGTGGAAACCGGCTTTCGGAAAATAGCATGTTCAAACAAAAAGATAAGCGACGAATCTGATTCAACGCAGTTGAAACAGATCCGAACGCGTGAAACCGCTACGTCTTCGCCCGTTGCATCGCAGGCTTCCGGACCGTGTTGAGATTGTGGATGGTGTTGACGAGCGCGATGTGCGTCAACGCCTGGGGGAAATTGCCGGTCAGGCGGCGTGCAACCGTATCGTATTCCTCCGAGAGCAGCCCGAGATCGTTGGCCACAGCAGCCACCCGCTTCAGCAACACCTCGGCGCGCTCGATATCGCCCCGCAGCACATAGGCGTCGGCGAGCCAGAGCGTGCAGGCCAGAAAAGCCCCCTCGATCGGCGGCTGCTCGTCAGACACCGCGCGCGGGTCATGCCGGAGTACGAAGCCGTCCGGCATCAGATGTTTCTCGACCGCCGCCAGCAGTCCCGCTACCCGCGGATCGGACGGCGGCAGGAAGCCGACCGACGGAATCAGAAGCGTGCTGGCGTCGAGTAGTTTCGAGCCGTAGGATTCGACGAACGTGTTCTGCTCGTGATCGAAACCTTTCTCGCAGACGTCGCGGTGAATGGCATCGCGCATTTCGCGCCAGCGCTCGACCGGCGCATCGAAGCCATAATGTTCCACGCTCTTGACGCCGCGATCGAAAGCCACCCAGACCAGCACCTTCGACGAGACGTAGTGCCGGCCGGGCCCCCTGATCTCCCAGATGCCGGAGTCCGGCTCGTTCCATATCTTGGCGAGATGCTCGAGCAGTTCGCATTCCAGCGCCCAGGTTGGCTCGCTCAGCTTGAGGTTCGCCTCTCTCGATTGATGAAACACGTCCATCAGTTCGCCGTAGACATCGAGTTGCAACTGCGCATGCGCCGCATTGCCGATCCTGACCGGGCGCGCGCCTTCATAACCGGGCAGCCAGTCGGCCTCCCATTCCGTCAGCCGACGCTGCCCGAGAATGCCATACATGATCTGCATGTCGGCAGGCGAGCCCGCGACAGAGCGCAGCAGCCAGTCGTGCCACTCGGAGGCCTCGTCGTAATAGCCGCTGTTCATCAGCGCGAGCAGCGTGAAGGTTGCGTCGCGCAGCCAGCAGAAGCGGTAGTCCCAATTGCGCGCTCCGCCGAGCTTTTCCGGAAGCGAGGTGGTCGGCGCGGCGACGATGCCGCCAGACGGTGCGTAGATCATGGCCTTCAGCGCGACCAGAGATCGCATCGCGATATCACGATAAGGCCCATCATATTCGAACTTTCCACACCACTCCTTCCAGAACGCCTCCGTCTCCTTCAGCGCTTCCGCCACATCGACCGGCGGAGGAATCTCGAAGTGAGATGCGCCGTAGGCCATGACGAACGGAACCGTCTGCCCGGCGCTCACCTCGAATTCGGCAACCGTCGTCATATCCTGGCCGCGGGTCTCGACGGGCGTGCGCAACACCAGCATGTCCGGCCCGCAAACCGCGAGCAGCGCCCTGTCCTCGGTGCGGCGAACCCAGGGGACGTTTTTCCCGAAGCCAAACCGGATCACCAGATCCATGCGCATTTTCACCCGACCACGGTCGCACTGGACAAGCCGGACGATGTCAGAGGTCGTACCGCGAGGCGGCATGAAATCGATCAGGGTCACGGCCCCGTCGGCGGTTTCAAACCGGGTCTCCAGGATGAGGCCGTCTCCGCGATAGTTGCGAGTCGAACGCTCGATCTCTCCCGCAGGCGCGATCCGCCAGTGACCGTTGCGCTCATCGCCCAGAAGAGCCGCAAAGCAGGCATCCGAATCAAAACACGGCCAGCAGAGCCAGTCGAGCGATCCGGCGCGATCAACGAGTGCGACCGTCTCGCCGTCACCGATGATTCCATAGTCTTCGATGTTGCTGGGCAATTGGCGAACTCGGCAGGCGGACTGAAAGAACTATAGCGTTTTCGAGCGAAGTGGCTACCCAGTCCGCGTCAAGAAAACGCATCAACAAAACATGGAGCGCTGCTTCCCAGTCCATCAGACGCGGAAGCTGGCCAATATTCGCTACCTTATCCGGCGGTTGTTAGTTGTGGACACAATTCGGTGTGAACGGAACACGTGTGCTGACATTGCCACCCGCGCACAACGCCTATGGCTATCCGTGGCCGGCACGGCAACCTGATGCTGCCAGTCAGCGCCTGTGGCGGTTGGCGCGAGAATATGCCGGACGACTTTCCTCCACAAGCCGGCTGACCGGACTCTTGCGGGCGTCGCTGACCGTCCAGCCGCCCGGCTGGAGCTCTTCGAGGAAGACGGGTTCGGAGAAATAAAAGCCCTGCGCGTATCTGATCCTCGTTGCGGCTTGCAGATAAGCGAGTTCCTCGAAGGTCTCCACGCCTTCCGCGATCACCGTCATTCCCAAAGCGTCGCTGAGAGATTCGATGGCCTTCAGGATGCCCTGGCTGCGCGGGCGCTTGTGGATATCGACGATGAACGAGCGGTCGATCTTGATTTCATCGGCCGTGATATCCGCGAGAGCCGACAGGGATGAACATCCGGTTCCGAAGTCGTCGATCGAAATCCCGACTCCAAGCCGCCGCAGGATCGGCAGGATCTCCGCCTGAAAACGGGTTTTCGCCACGAACGCATCCTCCGTGACCTCGACCATGAAACGCGCCGGGCAGCCGGTCTTCTCAAGCGCCCGCGCGAAGGACGTCATGAACGCTACGTTGCCCGCCTGCTTGGCGGCGACATTGATGCTGATGCCGGCGCCGGCGCCGAACGTATCGTCGATGAGATCGATGGACCTCATGATCTCGGCCAGCACCAGATGCGTCAATTCGTCGATCAGACCAAGTTCGACCGCAAGATCGATGAACGTTCCGGGCGCCTGGATGATGCCTTCGTCATCGCGCAGCCGAACCAGCGCCTCGATACCTTTGATCTGGCTGGTCTTGATGTCGACCTTGGGCTGGAACGCGCAGCAGAAACGCCGGTCCAGAATCGCAAGCCGCAGCGACTGCTCGATTTCCATCCTGGCCAGCGCTTCGCGCTGCATTCCGGAATTGAAAATGGCGGCCGCGCCTTTCGTTTCATTCTTGATGCGATACATCGCGGTATCGGCGTTCTGACGCAGCACCTCATAGCTGTCGCCGTGATCCGGATAGATGCTCACCCCGATGGAAGCGGAAGCGAACAGCTCCGATCCGTCGATAAAGAACGGCGCCTTGAGCCGCTGCAACAGGAACTCGACGTAGTCGGCGACCTCGACATCGCTCTGAACGGGATTGAGCAGGAGCAGAAACTCATCGCCGCTGATCCGGGACAGCATATCGGTGGCGCGAAGGCCGAGGCCCAGGCGCCTGGCAACCTCGACCAGGAGGCCATCCCCGGAAGCATGGCCGTAATAATCGTTGATGTGCTTGAAATTATCGATGTCGAGAAATGCCACCGCAAATCGGACCGAGTCGTCTCCATCGCGGATAAGACTGTTGGCGTGTTCCTCGATAACCCGCCGGGTCGGCAGACCGGTCAGCCCGTCATAGTAGGCGCAGCGGAACAGTTTCTCCTCGACGGCCTTTTGTCGACTGATATCGACAGAACTCGAAAGCACGAGCTTTCTGTTCGAAATCAGAACGGGCTCGTGCGTGGTGAGATAGGCCTTTGTCGCGTGATCCGTCCGGATGAGTTCTTCGGATACCCTGGTCTTGGCCGATTGAAGCACCCGGCGAGCAACATTCCTGCGATCATCCAGTTCTCTTGAACGGAACGGCGCGCCCGACGCCACGTCGACAATGTCACAGGCCTGCACATTGAACTGAGCCGCGGCTGCAACGTTCACGAGAACGAAATTTCCCTGTTCGTCCTGAACAGTCACGCCCGCCGGAAGCAATCTCACGACTTCGCTCAGAAAATCCAGTCTGGAGGAGATGCTGTCGTCGGGATGGAAGCCTTTTCGATCGATCTGTAAATCGTCCCGCGTCTTCGAGGTCCCTTCTCCCGCGACAACAGGGATTTCGTTTCGCTCAGGCAGACCGGACATGAACTTCCCAACCTTCACCACGTGCCGAAAGGAGGAAATTTCCGGACTTTCAGGCTCTTGCGGACGACGAAAACGACCGGGCGCGGTCACATACCGCGATGCCGACTGTCCGCCGGAGAAGGATAATTCCAGCACCTTGTAGGTTGGTTAAATCGAACACGCAAACATGCGTGCACTTTGCGCAGCAGGCGCGACGCGGCCACTTCGAGGTTGGATTATTATATTACCGATGCATGAACGCGACGTGGATACAGCTACCGTCCGCGACATCTCCGCGGGTCGTTCGGCGTCCACACATTCCTCGACACATCAGACGGCGCGTTCGGCTGCGCAGCAGCAGGTCTGGCTGGCGAGCCCCGTCCTCATGTTCATCCATCCCGGATGCCGTCAACGTCTGATCAGGCACATGAACCTGGTCGCTTCATCTTGCCGATTTTTGACGTGGAGCGCCAACGACGCTCCACGTCCAAGCTTATTTTCAATAATAGCGGCGTCAGCGCACCAGGATCTTGTCCCCGTGTCCCATCGACGGATCGGCCTTGTTGCTGAACATGATGACCGCGATCGCGCCCGTAAGCGCGGCGCGCATGGAATGGTTCACCAACGCATAGGCGCCTTCCGTCGGCGAGATTAGGTCGAACGTCGCGGCATCGCCCGGCGCCAGGGTGTAGTTCTGCATCCCCACCATGACGTTCTTCGGGTTGCCTGAGGGATAGACCCGGTCCCAGATGCCCGCGATCGGATGGAATCCGGAAAATTCGTTGGGACCGGCATTGACCATGTAGACGCGCACGCGCTCGCCGGGCTTGGCCTCGAGAGTCTGCGTGGCGTGTTCATCATGCACCGGATCATACTGGAACGGAACGGCGTTGAAGGCGCTCCGCTTCCACTTGTTCGCCATCATGCTGTCGACGTCTTCAGGATTCTCAAAGATCTGGTGCTCGATCAAGACATATTCGCGATCGGCTTTGGGCATCGCATTGGGATCCTTGGGATCGATGATGACAGCTCCGATCATCCCACGGGCAATATGCTGGATCATCGGATCTGAACCGCAATGATAGAAGAAGATGCCGGCGTGCTCCGGAACATACGAGAAGGTCTTGGTCTCGCCAGGCTTGATCGAAGCAAATTGCGTCAGAACGTCGGCACGCGCGGAATGCATATCGATGGAATGCGACTTCTTGTTAGCGGCGTCATTCTTCAAGGTGAATTCGATGGTGTCGCCTTCGGTCGCCCGGATCAGCGGGCCGGGAACCTGGCCGTTGTAGGTCCAGGCAGCGACCGTGTGGCCCTCGTTATCGAGCGGCACAGTGACTTCTTTGGCCGTCAGTTCGACCTTGACGGTCTTGGCCTGAGCCGCGGTGATCGCGGCGCCGGCCAGAATAAGGGCCGACGCGACGCCCCCCATTATGGCACTCTTCTTCAAACCGGCAGTCGTCATTGAAATCGATCTCCCCTTCACAATCGCTCTCCGCTTCATGGTTTGATATGACGTCCTTGTTGAATTCATTTCCCGCATTTGCAGACCTGCCTGAGATACTTGACCAGACCATTGATCTGGTCTTCCGACAGGACGCGACCCCAGGTGGGCATCAGCACCGACTTGTTGACGGCGAGCCCTCCTTCCTTGATGGCTTTGTACAGTTCGTCATCGGGGGTGTCGCCCATACCCTTGGCTTCGGTGTGATCCCGCGGCTTCACCGAGAGCGCAGGCACGTTGATGCCCGTGCCGTTGCGCTGGAGACCGTGACACTGCACGCAATAGACCCCGTAGATCTGCTCGATCGATTGGTCGGCATGACTTGTCGATGACGCGAGCAGCAGGGCCAGACCGGCGAAAGCCGCCACCATTTGCGTTTTCATCACTTGTCTCCCTGGCTCAGTTGCACCAAGAACGCGGTCAACCGCTGGATATCCAGATCCTTCAAATTCGAAGTCGGCATCCAGATATGCGGATCGAAACGCTGCGGATCGGCAGTATAGGCAGCGATGAAATCAGGCTGCAGCCGCACTCCCGCATCGGTCAATCGCGGGCCGGAAAGACCGCCTTCGCCTTTTTCACCTTGATGACACGCGACACAGCCGCGGAACTTGATGAACGCGAGTCCGCCCATGCGCGCGCCCTTCATATCGCCCTTGAAGATGCCCGCCGGCACGAGATCGGGGGGCGCTTTCAAAGCCATCAAAGCCGCCGCAGCCGATTCAGCATCCGCCTTCTTCAGCTTCGGATGCGCCGGGATCTTGGAGGAATCGATCTCATCATGCTTGTCGCCCTTCTTGATGTTCTTGAAATACGGGTAACCGGCAGGACGTATGGGTTTGGGATCCTGCAACCAGGACACCAGCCATTCCTTGTTGAACTTGCTGCCGGCATACCAGAGGTCGGGACCCTTGCGGGTCAGCAGCCTGTCCAGCGACGTATCGGTCGGCTTGACCAGCGCGTGACAACCGCCACAGCTCGGATCCAGCTTGTCGGCAGCGCTGGCGCAGCTCAGGAATGCCGCGGTCAAGCCCGCGACGGCGAGTAAAAGCCCTTTCATATCTGCTCTCCTTTCGATGGGACTAGGGCGCGGGCTCGCCCTTGAGGGCAGGGCTCTCGTACATGCCGAACGGCTTTTTCATCGACTCCTCGTAATAAAAATCAGGCACGAACTGTTTGTTCTTCCATTTATAGAAAGCCTGGTCCTTCACCGGGATCTCTTCGTATTCGATGGTCGTCATCATGCCGCCCATCGGCGTACTGCCGTTCACCGTGTGCTTGTCGATGTGATCGTGCACCATCCAGATTCCGGGATTGTCGGCGCGCAAGATCAGGTCGTAGCGCTCCCCCGGCCCGAACAGGATCGTGTCGGCGAGATAGGGATTGGCAAGCGGCCGGCCGTCCTTGGCATAGACTTCGAAGTCGTGGCCATGAATGTGGATCGAATGCATTTCGTCGCCAGCGCCGATCAGGCGGATGCGGACGACATCACCCTCCTTGATCCGCAATGGCTGGGTGTCGGGATAAGCCTTGCCATTGATGGTGAAGAAATCCGGCACGTCGCCGGGGATGCCGCCATAGCCGGGCTTCTTCGCCCAGGCCGACGCCCAACTGGAAAACATCATGATGTAGTCTTTGGTGACTTCCTTTTCGACCGCCGGCGGATCTTTCGGATCGACGATCAAGGGACCCCACATGCCGCGCATCGCGACATGCTCGTTGACGTTGACATGGCAGTGGTACCACATGGTGCCGGACGGCTCGGCCTTGAAGCGATAGGTGAAGGTCTCGCCGGGCGGGATCGCCGGTTGCGTGACGTCGGGGACACCGTCATTTTTCCAGCTGCCGCGTTGAAACATGCCGTGCCAGTGAATCGTGTGCGGCAGCGTCGTATTGTTTTCGACTTCGATCTCGACATCGTCGCCCTCCTGCACATGGATCAGCGGACCAGGCGTCTGGTTGTTGAAGGAGAAGGTGTGGAAGGTCTGCTTGTCGACCAGCTTGAGGATCGTGTCCTCGACGGTCATCGAGAACTTGCGCGTTTCCGCAGAAGCCGTCGACGGACTTGCGACGAAGACAGCAGCGCTTGCGGCAACGATGAATCTGACGAGAGGCGCGCGCAGCGGACTGGATTGCAGGATCATGGGCATAACATGCATTTCGGATTGATGTTTTTTGATAAATTGCTATCAGAGTCGTTTCAAAGCGGGCGGATTATTTATCCATCCGGCACGCGTTGACGCCGATGATGCTGAATAACCCCGATTGTCATGACGCCAACCCCAGCCGGCAAATCTGGTGATTTCGTGCCATCTTCCGAGTCATAAAGCAATATATAAAATGCATCTTTTTTACCAAAAACCGCGTCGCCATTTGAGCCTTGCTACATTCCTGCGGTGCAGAGAGCCTGCAGCGTAAGCTCGTTGATGCCGACCTCCTGTGCAGCCGTCGGCATCACCATCCACAGCCGATCATTCCAGGTCTGATCGCTTCCCACCGTCCGCATCAAGCCCACCCACTTGACCAATGCCGGCTTTGCCTTGCCGTTCTGCAGCAACCAAAGCCCCATATAGAATCGCGCGATCAGATCGTTGGGATCATTCTGGAGCGCGAACTCGAATTCCGCCTTGGCGCGATCCGAGATCAGACCCTTATCCGCCAGCGCGAGCGCCTCTCCCAACGCCACGTGAAGCACGCTGTTATCCGGATCATTCTTGATCGCCCGCTCCAGCATCGGGACACTGAACCGGGCAAGGCCAACCTGCAGCAGTGCGCCACCCGCGATGGCCCAGGGTTGACCCGCATCCTTTGCGGTTACCAGCTTCGGCAAGTCGGACAGGCCTTCGAGCGGCACCGGCGGCGTGGTGGCCGCGCTATTCAGCGACACGGTGACGCGGTGCGTCGTCAGGGGCGACAAATGCGTGAACCAGATCGCAACCGCTATGCCGACCGCAACTCCGACGACGGAGGAAGCGATATACAGCTTCGACCAATTCCTGGAACGCTGCTTCTGATTTATAACTGCTTTCCTCATGCTCACCGCGAACAGATCGAATTGCGCGCGGAAACATGCACTGCAAATGTATGTTTGTACAGTCTATAAAATCGGTGAGCGGCAATATTCACCAGCGCAAGTGCTGCGACGGCCACATCGTTCGTTCTGCATGCGGGGGCTCAACCGGTTGCCGGATCAAACGATTCGACTGCGGCTGTTTGTCGTATCACCGCACAATGCCTGGAGCGCGTCACGCCGCCGGCGGAATCCCGAAGTCCTTCGGGCTGAGGATCAGGTCGGCGAGCGTATAGCGATCGAGCGTCGACGTGAATGCGGCGAGTGCTTCCCTCAGGGGTGAGCGCAGCCGACAGCGCGCCGAGATCGGACAGCGATTGTTCGCTGAAAAGCATTCCACGAGCGCAAAATCCGGCTCGGTTACGCACAAGACATCCCCGAGCTTGATCCGGTTCGGCTGCTTGGCAAGCATCAGTCCGCCCGATCTGCCGCGCACCGCTTTGAGATAGCCCGCACGCGTGAGCTGATTTGCGACCTTCATGAGATGGGTTCGGGAGATGCCGTAGACGCCCGCAGTCTCTTCGATGGTAATCAACCGGTCACTGTGGGTGGCCGCATACATCAGCAAGCGAAGCGTGTAGTCGAAAAAACTTGTCAATCGCATCGGAGTTCCGCCGGCGGCAAATCGCGTAGCCTAAATCTGGGTATACCGGGAAAAGATGAACTTGTCCGGTGGCTTTAGCAAGTGTGTCCGGCTCCAAAGCGAGGTCACCTGTTTGTGTGAATACCGATCAAACCGCCCGGTTGCCGCAGGATTGCAACCGCCAAGCCTGATGGCAGACGTCATTCGACGCAAGTTAGCCGAACCCAGGACCGCATCCCGGCAACAACCAGCCAGCTTTGGGGTTACATCCGGGCGTGCATAGCAGCCCCACGTCGGCGGGGCCTAGACAGCAGGCCGCAATCTTGTTTGAGGGTAAATCCCCTCAGGTCTTCAGGAGCACGACTGGCTGAACACATCTGGCCGAGCACCTGATCACCCGACAACGATGTTCACCTTATCCTTGAGGGACCATCGATACGGACGATGCTCCGATGACTTTGCAGCGAATCCGCGGATACTGCGCGCTGTGCATCTCGCATTGCGGATGCATTTCAACAGTCGAAAATGGCGTTTTGACCAAAGTCGAGCCGGATCCGAACCATCCGACCGGCGGCAATTTCTGCATCAAGGGCAAGGCGGCGCCCGAACTCGTCAACAGCCCGGACCGCCTGTTGACCCCCGTTAAAAGGACCCACCCCAAGGGTGACCCGGACCCAGGCTGGCAAGCTATTTCGTGGGACGAGGCGCTGAGCTTCACCGCCGGCCGCATGAAAGAAGCGGCGAAGCGGTTCGGCCCCGAATCTGTCGCCTTCAGCGTCACCACCTCCAGCGGTACCGCCATCAGCGACGCGATGCCGTGGATCTACCGCCTGATCAATGGCTTCGGCAGCCCCAATGCGGTTGCCACGGCCCATATCTGCAATTGGCATAAGGATTTCGCCACTGCCTTCACTTTTGGCGCCGATAGCGGCATGCCGGATTTCAAGCGTACCGGGTGCCTGGTGCTATGGGGCTTCAACCCGACAAACTGCTGGCTGGCGCAAGCCTCGGCAATTGCCGAAGCGAAGAAGCGCGGCATGAAGCTCATCATCATCGACCCGCGACAAGTAGGGCTGGCGCACAAGGCCGACGAGTGGTTGCGGGTGCGACAAGGCACCGACGGCGCCCTCGCCTTGAGCATCGCCGGCCTCATGATCGAACGCGGATGGTACGATCATGATTTCATCTCTCGCTGGAGCAACGGCCCGTTTCTGGTACGGGATGACAACGGACGTTACCTCGCCGAATCCGATCTGAGTGCGGACGGACGTGCAGACCTCTACATAGCATGGGATGGGTCGGCCGGACGCCCGGTGGTCTGCGCCCGGGGACCACAACAGGATGCGTCGTCGCGTCAACTTTCGCTCGCCGGCAAATTTGAAATCGCCACATTGCACGGCAGGATCACCTGCCGGCCGGCATTCGAATTATATGCAAGCTTGTGCCGGACCTATTCGCCGGAGAAAACGCAGCAGATCACGGGGGTGGCGGCCGAACAGATTCGACGCGTCGCGGAATTGCTGCATGCATACGGCCCTGTATCCTACTACGCATGGTCCGGCGTCGGGCAGAGCACCAATGCGACGCAGACCAATCGGGCGATGTGTCTTCTCTATGCCCTCACCGGTGACATCGATGCACCGGGAGGCAATGTCTATTTCGCCAGGCCGAAACTAAACAACGTCTTCGGTCGCAACCTCATCGCTCCCTCGCAAACTGCCAAAACCCTCGGATTGACAGAACGGCCGCTCGGTCCGGCAAAGAGCGGATGGATCACGACGCGCGAGATGTATCGGGCCATTCTCGATGAAAAGCCCTACCCGATAAAAGGACTGGTTGCCTTCGGATCAGGCCTTCTGCACAGCCGCCCCAGTCCCGACGAAGGCGTGCGCGCGCTCAGAAAACTCGACTTCTATGTCCATTGCGATTTGTTTCTCACTCCGATGGCTGCCGAAGCCGACGTGGTGCTCCCGGTATCATCGGCATGGGAGCGTGAGGGCATCGCGGACGGATTTCGCGTCAGCCCGGAGGCCGACGCGCTCCTGCAGTTGCGCAAGGCTGTGGTATCGCCGCGCGGCGAATCCCGCTCGGACACATGGATTGCTTTTGAGCTGGCCAAGCGGCTGGGCCTTGAGAACCAGTTTTTCGGCGGCGATATCGATGCGGGTATTACGTACATGCTGGAGCCGTCAGGCGTGACGCTGGAGACGCTGCGGACGCGACCGGACGGTGTCGCGCTCCCGCTCTCGACGGAACCTCGAAAATACCTGCAGCATGGCTTTGCCACGCCGACCGGCCGCGTTGAAATCTATTCGCAGGCTCTCCACGACATCGGTCAGTCGGCTTTGCCGGATTACGTGCCGCCCGCCGCCAGCGTGGAACGTCATCCGGAATGGCAAAGACAGTTTCCATTGCGACTGACGTCGGCCAAATGGATCCCGTTTTGTCATAGTCAGTTTCGGAATCTCCCAAGCCTGCGCAGCAAAATGCCGGAGCCCCTTGTCGAGGTGCATCCCGATACGGCGAGAGAGCGCGACATCAACGAACTCGACTGGATCATCATCCGCTCTCCCCAGGGTTCTATCCGCGCACGCGCAAGATTCAACCGCACGCTCGGAAAGGATGTCGTTTGCGCCCAGTACGGCTGGTCCGACCGGTCGGATAACGCGGGACGCGTGGATGGCGTCTCGCTGAATTTCAGCAAGCTGATCAGCAACGCGTTTTATGATCCCGTCAGCGGGTCTTTCCCCTTGCGCGCCTACGCCTGCCAACTGGAACGGATCGCCCCTTCCGATTGATCGATCGCGGTTTTTGCCGCGTGAGTGTCATCAACGCGGGCACGCGCTGCGCGTGGCGGAAAGCCGCATCGCGTGGCGCTTCTTCTTAAAATCCAACACTATCGCGTGCTCGTCCCGGCTACGACAAACGTGGCGACAACCTTCCGGCCGCCACCAAGCTCGCCTCAATCCATAGCCGGTTGCGGTTTTCGATTTATCCGGATATGCGCCTGCCGACCGGCAACATCACCACTTCAGGCTGTATTCACTTCTCGACTCACTGCCCCGGAAAAGGGCATGATCCGCCCAACTCTACCGCCCTCCCCGCCTTCACATGCGAAAGTCTCCGATGGACGTCATGAACAACCCCGACAAACTGAGCGTTGTCACCGTGACCGCTTCGCGTCCGTTAATCAGGCCGGATGGCCGCTACGCGATCGAACTGGCGACGGCCGAACTGGGCGCCATCGCGTTCGAGGTCGACGAGGTGGCGCTTTTCGCCTTGCGCCAGGCCATCGGCGAAATCGAGACCGAGATGAAGCGGAGGCCCGGGAGAGCCTAGTGGAGTGAATTTGACATTCGCTACCCACTTTGCAGCAAACCCGTCAGGCGAATGTCAAATTCAAAACTCCACTAGAACCCTGATAGTTGCTAGTGGTCCTTTTGATTGTAACATTTGCAGGAACTCCCTGCGCAACGGGATGCAAATGTTAGAATCGGACCGCTAGAGCCCTGACGGAATCAAAACCGGCGCTCTATGATTTTGATTCGACGCGTTTTTCTTCACGCGCACCGGAATGCGTCCGCGGGTCAGGCCCGGGAACACGTTCGAAAGCCCGATAGCATCGCCCGCTTATTTTCGTTTATCCGGCATGAACCTTTTTGGCCTGCCGGAGACATATCGATGACCGGCGTTACATTCTTTCTCCTATCAATTCGACTCCAAAACCGGCAGGGCCGTCCTATTTGACGGCCCGTTTCTTATTTGGTGTCGGTAACAAACCGGTAGCAATGAAACCACTTTGCCTGGCCCGCGAAATCCACCTGAAACATTTGGCGGGCTATCATCCCCGAAAAGCATAAGGGGAAGCGTCATGATGGGAACTACAATCGCCGCGCTGCTAGTCATCAGCGCCGCAGTATTCCTTGCTCACGCATATGATGCCCTTCAAAAGGATTGATGGCGCGCCACCGTTCGGCTCACAACGCCGAGGACGGCCGTCCGCCTGACCGCGAAGGTCTTGAAGGTCCGCGCTATTCCGGTTCGCGACGCCGCCAGCGGTGCTCGTTGCCTGCCGCCCTGTCCAAATCCAGCCCTTTTCCGGTCGCCTAATCGTCCATGGATTCTTTCCCTGCCGTTTTCTGTTGCGGGAGACCATCTTGCTGGAACGGCGAAAAACACTCCGACACCGGGCGTTCAAGGGCGCCTCGATCGAGTTCCGCGGCGGTGCGATCGACTGCACGGTCCGGAACCTCTCCGAAAAAGGGGCGACGCTGGACGTCGCAAGCCCGGTAGGAATTCCGGACCGGTTCAGCCTCCACATCAGGGGCGACCATGCGCGTAAGTGTCGTCTGGTCTGGCGCAAGGAACTTCGGATTGGAATTGAGTTCGATGAGCCGGCCGACCCGCAGGGTTAAGCAACCCTGAGATTATCTCCAAAGATGAACGCATAACGAACCCGGCCCGCTGTGAGCAAGGCAGCCACCGGCGGACCTCATTCGATCACCAGGCAACCGCTGATATCACCGGTCTCGCACGGCACCTTTACCGGTTGTTCACCTGACTGTGCGAAGCTGTTTTCAACCCGAAAGGGCCATAGTATTGCGTACAAAATCCCGCTGCCGGCTCACCCGGCGGCGGGTTTTTTGCGTATGCGGCATGGTCCTCGCGGGCTTGCCGCAAAAAAATTAAGGACCGGACCACACCGACCGTCGGCCATGCACCGGTATTTTACAACTCATTAACAGTCGCGGCGCATCTTTCCTGGTAGGTATCTTTGTCCGGTTTCCGCGATGAATGAATTAGAGGACATCCCGCCGACGCTGCGGCAAGCCTATTCCAGGCTCGCCGCCTGGGTCTGCCGCACGAACCGGCCTCCCGCACACGCGCGGACCATGGAACCCAATCGGCATCCCGAAAACCCGAGAACGATTGTCCCGGGCCGGCAGTCGGAGCCCGATCGTCCGGATTAATGCCGGCAAAAGCGCGCGCCGCGGTTCCTGCGTCCGACTTGCGCAAGCAGTCAATACGCGCGCTCCAAGAGATGAACCGTCGCGATCCACCGACATCTGCACCCGGAAGATACACCGCGAAGCCAGAGTCTGTTTCAACTGCCTTGAATCAGAGTCGTCGCTTGTCTTTTTGGCTGAGCATGATTTTGATTGAGCATGATCTTTTTCGAAAACCGTTTCCACTTTTCGGGATCATGCTCTGGTCGCAACGGCAACGGTTTCCAGCGGTTGTCGTACCTGAAATAACCTCAGGATCGCGAAGCAGGCGGCCGCCGCAGCTAAATGCTTCAGCGTGTGACCGCTCAGAATTCCAATGAACGAATAAACCTCATGATCATAATGCTCCAGCAGCTTGGCTAATGCGTAAAGCGCCGCGGCGGCGCCCCAGTAGGGTGCGCCTGTGAATTTCGGCGGAAACAGACTCAGAATCAGCACCAATGCTGTAAACGGAAAAAACTGCGCCCACGCATACAGTCGCAAATCATCGGTCCACCGCCATAGCAGAAGACTGAAAATGCCGATCGCGAGCAGCGGCCGCAGCAATACTGCGCCGGCCTTCGCATCCACACGCTCCTCAACCACTGCGGAAAGAATCGCGGCGAAGCAGAGCGTCATCGGCAATCGATCCCAAAACAACGTCTGGTCATTCGGATCGAGATGATAGTAGGCTGAGCCGAATCCGGTCAGAAAAATTCCGCCAAACAACACGAACGTCATCGCATTGCGCCGAAACTGCGCGAGACCGATCGCCCCCACGGCGATGAACGGAAGGTTGGACACGACATTCCAGAAATTCGGTATGCCGAAAAATTCGCGCTGGTCGGCAAACTGATGATAGTTCTGGTTTTGCAACAAGGGTGGAATCGGGAGCAATGCCACAAGCGTAACAATCATAAATCCGTACAGAAACGGGACCGGCCGATCTCGGACTATTCTGCCAACTTCCATCAGCGATGTGCCTTTAAGCGATATGCCTTTAAGCGATGTGCTATAAGCGATGTCGAACCATCGCGACGCTACAATAGTCGAAGGTATACGTTGAGTTGAATGGTAGCGCAAAAGCTGCCAGCAGCAAGATCTGAACAGGCTCCCTCGCACCACGGCGATCTGGCGAAACGCCTGGCAAGCAGGATCTGACCGCAAACAAGATCCGGTCGGCATCCGTTTGCTGCCATGCCGTTGATCATGATATGTGCGCAACCTTGCGTTCAGTGCTCCTGACAGTTCGACGACGGCAGTGGAAGAGACCATGAGTGTGCTTCGCAGATTTCTGACCACGTCCTGGCGCTGGCTAAAAGCCACTCTCGGCTTTTTCTGTCTCGCCCTGCCCCTGACCTGGGCTACTCTGGCGATCTACTATTCAAATCTGCCATGGGCCGGATTGCGCATCGCGCTGGCGATCGTTTTTGCGGCATTCGCGGTTTGGGCCGTCTGGTTTTCGCATCAGCGGCGCATGTTCGCGATAGCAGCCCTGCTGTTCCTCGGCGTGGTCGTATGGTGGATAGCTATTCCCCCATCGTTTGATCGCCCCTGGCGACCGGAAGTCGCGGTGATGCCGCGAGCTGTCATCACCGGCGACAATGTGCACCTCACGGGCGTCCGCGATTTCGATTACCGCAGCCGAAACGACTTCACCGTCCGCTACCAGGAGCGGGATGTCCAGCTATCGCACCTGACCGGTCTCGATTTCTACGTGGCCTACTTTGCCGAGGGGCCCGTCGGACACACCTTTGTGAGCTTCATATTCGACAATGCCGAGCCGCTCAGCATCTCCATCGAAACACGACCCGAGGTTGGCGAAGGCTTCGCGCCCGTCGCCTCCCTCTTCAAGCAATTTGAGCTCATTTATGTGGTCGGCAGCGAACGCGATCTCGTCGGCGTGCGCACCAACCACCGACACGAACCGGTTTACCTCTATCGCCTGAATACCTCTGCGGACGACGCGCGCCGACTATTCCTGGTGTACCTGGACCGGATCAACGAACTTGCCGACAGGCCGGAATTTTATCACCTGCTGACCAATAGCTGCACGATCAATATCATCCGTTACGCAAACGCTGCAGGCAGGCAGGGCCGGTTCAACATCCGCCACCTGCTCAACGGCCTGATCGACGGCTATCTTTATCAATCGGGCAGGGTGGACACGACGCTGCCGTTCGAAGAACTGAGACGACGTTCTCTCATCAATGAGGCTGCGCAGGCGGCCGACGGAAAATCCGATTTCTCGGAGCGTATCCGGGCCAATCTGCCTGCCCCCCATGAAACCACACGCTCCACGTCGTTGACCCAGCCCGATTTTCCGCAGGCGCCTGGCGTCAGCGAAATCCATCCTTGACCCGAGCCTGAGCTTTGTTTGTTTAGAGCGTTTTTGAACGACGCAAGCCTCCGGGACTCGCTGGCGATGAACCCCGGTTCGCGTGAAGAAAACGCGTCAAAACAAGAAACCAGAATCTGTTTCAACTGCGTGGAATCAGACTCGTCGGTTATCTTTTTGTTTGAGCATGATCCTTTCCGAAAATCGTTTCCACTTCGGGATCATGCTTCAGAGCGGTTTTCGACCAAATCGGATCGCAGTGCGGCGGGGTTTACCTCTCCCATGGGAAGAGGTCGGATCGCGAAGCAATCCGGGTCAGGGGATTGGCTTGTCGAGAGGTCCGATCCCCCTCGCCCTACCCCTCTCCCCACGGAGAGAGGGAATCGCTCTGCATCTGCGGTTGGTCCCGTCCGGGCGAAAAAGGCTCTAGGGTCGAGACTCAATTGATCCACCAAGTCAGGGTAGCGGCCAAGAGGATTGTAGAGAGGAAGATATCGGCCCGCTTGTCATAGCGGGTGGCGATGCGTCGGAAATCCTTGAGGCGGCAGAACAT
>Ga0209963_1000821_pt1 | contig 26396 bp, 30 predicted proteins | sample ThiBio_1000_biof_2_FD_183957 | JGI IMG/M metagenome (GOLD analysis project Ga0209963, IMG submission 183957) | Wastewater bioreactor microbial communities from Cape Town, South Africa - Thiocy_cont_1000_biof (SPAdes) | ecosystem: Engineered > Bioreactor > Thiocyanate-remediating >...
TCGCATCCAGCGGATGCCCTTCTGTGTGAGATCGATGTGACCGTCGCAAGCCACATCTTCCCAGCTCAGGGGGGTATTCGTGTGCTACGACCCACTTTCACCAGCGACTATCGGCGGTGGATCCAGGCTGAGCCGGCGGCGGGCCCGGGAGGTGCAGGCCACCGGCGCGATCCGCAAGCCGGGGGCTCGCACGCTCGTGGCCCGGGCGGCCGGTGCCGTGGTGGCGGTGGGTGCGGTGGTGCTGCTGGTGACCAACGCGCTGGCCGCCAGCGCGTTCCCCGAGACCTTCAGCATGATGCGGGGCGCGGTGGACGACGGCGGCGGCACCCCGGTGGGCATGGCGGGAATGGACGGCATGGCGGGAATGGCCGGGCCCGCGGCGGGCCCGACCGTGAGCGTCGCCGACCTCACGGGCCCGACCGGTGGTGTCCCCGACTGCACCTTCGACCTGGTGGCCCGCCAGCAGCAGATCAGACTGGCCTCGGGCACCGTCGTGGACGCGTGGACGTTCAACGGCCAGGCCCCCGGCCCGGAGCTGCGGATGCGTCAGGGCGAGCTCGTCGAGGTCCGGGTGCGCAACGAGCTCCCGGCCGACCCGGTCACCGTCCACTGGCACGGCATGGACGTGCCCAACGCCGAGGACGGCGTCTCGGGCATCACCCAGGACGCCATCGGACCTGGCCAGGACTACGTCTACCGGTTCCGGGTGAACGAGTCGGGCGCCCGCTGGTACCACTCCCACCAGGCGGCGTCGGTGCAGGTGATCAAGGGACTGTTCGGGCCGATCGTCATCGACCCGGCGACGCCCGGCCCAGCCGACCGGGTCGACACCGACGCCGACGTGCAGCTGCACGACTGGGACACCGCGGCCGGCCCGGTCACGGCGATGGGCACGTCCGACGTGCTCGAGCACCGGGCCGCAGCACCGGGCAGCCGCCAGCGCCTGCGCCTGGCCAACACCGCGAACTACCCCAAGATCGTCAGCCTGACCGGGGTGCCGTTCCGGGTGACCGCGCTCGACGGGGGCGCGGTGAACCAGCCCACGGACCTGACGTCGGACCGGATCCTGCTGGCCGCGGGCGGGCGGGTCGATGTCGGCTTCACGATGCCGGCCACGCCGGTGCGGCTGGTGGACGTGGCGGCGCCGACGGCCGGGATCGCGTTCTCCGCCGACGGGAAGAGCGACATCCCACCGGTGCTGGACGGGCCGATGTTCGACCCGACCACCTACGGCACACCGGAGCCGACGCCGTTCGGCCCCGACAGCCACTTCGACCGCGAGTTCGACATGGTCTTCGACGAGTGGCTCAACTTCTACGACGACCGGTTCGGACTGCTCCAGACCGCGAACGGGCAGGTCTACCCCGACACACCCATGCACATGGTGCGGGAGGGCGACCTCGTGAAGTTCCGCTTCGTGAACCGGGCCAGCGAGGACCATCCGATGCACCTGCACGGCCATCACGTGCTCGAGCTGAGCCGTGACGGGCGACCGACCACGGGCAGCCCGATCTGGCTCGACACCGTCAACGTGGGCCCGGGGGAGACCGTCGAGGTCGGGTTCCGGGCCGACAACCCGGGGTTGTGGATGGACCACTGCCACAACCTGGTGCACACCGACCTGGGGCTGATCCTGCACCTGGCCTATGAGAACGTGTCCACGCCGTACATGGTCGGAGGGGCCGCCCACAACGTTCCCGAGTGATGTCCCCGAGTGACTCCCGGCCCCATCCGGCCTCGAGGCCGCCCCCACCCGCCGCGCCCACCATCACCGGGTGGACAGCGACGGGAAGGTGGGGCCGGTGGAACCGGGACACGACGGGGAACGACAGCGGCGGGTGCTGGTCACCGGCGCGTCGCGCGGGGTGGGGAGGGCCACGGCCCTCGCCTTCGCCCGCGCCGGCGCGTCGGTGCTGGCGTGCCACCGCGGTGCGGGGCAGTCCGGTACCGAGGACGCGAAGGACCTGGCCGGGGAGCTCGACGCCATCGGCCCCGGCCACCGGGTGGTGGCGGCGGACGTCACGGTCGCCGCCGACGTCGAACGGCTGGCCGCGGAGTGCGGGCCACGCCTCGATGTGCTGGTCAACAACGTCGGCGTGGACGGGAACCGCGCGCTCGGCGACCTCGACGAGCCCGAGTGGCACCGCGTGGTCGACCACAACGTCACCTCGGCCTACCTCGTCACCCGCGGGGTGCTCGGCCTGCTCGGCGACGGCTCCGCCGTCGTCAACATCGGGGCCTCGGTGGCGCTGCGCGGGCGCCCGGGTGGCGTGCACTACAGCGCGTCCAAGGCGGCGCTGGTCGGCCTGACCAGGGCTCTGGCCAAGGAACTGGGCCCCACCGGGGTCCGGGTCAACACGGTCGCGCCCGGCGTGATCGACGACGGCGCCGGTGGCGGCCCGCCACCGCCGGTGGCCGCCCGGCTGCTGGCCATGACCGCGCTCGGCCGGCTCTGCACGCCCGCCGACGTCGCGGACGCTGTGCTGTTCCTCGCCGGTCCCGGCGCCCGCTGCGTCACCGGCGAGACCCTCAACGTCGACGGAGGAATCTGATGCCCTACGCCGCCATCTCCTACCGGGTCCACCCCGGGCACGAGGACGAGATCGCCGAGGTCTTCGCACGGTTCCAGCGTGTGGACTCCCCGCAGCTGACGGCCGTGGACGGCTCCGCAGCCGGTCGGCTGCTGGGGACCGCGGTGTTCGTCGCCGACGACGTGGTCGTCCGAGTGATCCACTACGAGGGCGACTTCGCGGCGATCGGCCGGCACATGGCCGCCCAACAGGGCGTGCACACCGTCGAGTCCGAGCTCGCGCCGTTCCTGCGCACCCAGCGCGACACCTCCACCCCCGTTGCGTTCGGTGCCTACTTCCGCGACGCGGTGATGCGGTGCGTCAGCCAGCTGTCGGCGGAGACCCTCGACCGGCCGGGGGTGGCGTGATGGGGCGCCCCGTGGCCGTGCTCGGGCTGGGCGGGATGGGGTCGGGCATCGCGCACACGCTGGTCGTGTCCGGGTTCGACGTGGCCGTGCACAACCGCACCGCCTCCCGGGCCGTGCCGCTGGCCGAGGCCGGTGCCACCGTCGCGGCGACCGCGGCCGACGCCGCGACCGGCCGCGGGGTCGTCGTGCTCAGCCTGGCCGACGAACCCGCCGTCGAGCAGGTCCTGTTCACCGACCTGGCCGGGGCCCTGGTGCCGGGCACCACGGTCGTCGACACCTCCACGGTGTCGCCGGCGTTCGCCCGCCGCACCGCGGAACGCCTGGCCGGGATCGGAGTCGCCCGCGTGGAGGCGTGCCTCATCGGGAACCCGCCGATGGCGCGGGCCGGTGCGCTGCGGGTGTTCACCGCGGGGGAGCCGGACGCGGTGGAGGGGGTCGCCGACGTGCTCGGCGCGATCGGCCACGAGTCCCGCCACCTCGGCCCGACCGGCCGCGCGGGCTCGCTCAAGCTCGCGTTCAACCTGCTGCTCGGCGTGCAGACGGCGGCGCTGGCCGAGACCGTCGGCTTCGCGGAGAGCGCGGGGATCGACCGCGAGCTGTTGCTCACCGCGCTGGACAACAGCGGGTGGCGCTCGCCGGTGCTCAGCTTCCGGTCGGAGTTCATGCGCACGCGCGTGTACCGGCCGGCCGGTTTCCGGGCGACGCTCATGCAGAAGGACCTGCGGCTGGCCGACGAGACCGCGGCCGAGCACGGCGTGGCGCTGCCGCTGACCCGGCTCGCGGCCGACCGGTTCGGGGCCGTCATCTCCGCGGGACGGGGCGACGACGACGCGGCAGCGGTCGTCGACGTGCCGTCGCGCGCCTCCTGAGCCGTGGAGCTCGGGCTGGGCCTGCCCACCACCGTCCCGGGGATCACCGGGGCCGCGCTGGTGGAGTGGGCGCGCCGGGCCGAGGACCGGGGGTTCGGATCCCTCGGGGTGCTCGACCGCCTGGTCCACGACAACTACGACGCGCTGTTCGCGCTGGCCGCGGCCGCCGCGGTCACCAGCCGCATCCGGCTCACCACGAGCCTGTTGCTGCCCGGGTACCGGGGCAGCCCGGCGGTGCTCGCCAAGCAGCTGGCCACGCTCGACCATCTCTCCGCCGGCCGGCTCGTGCTCGGGATCGGGGCGGGCGGGCGGGAGGACGACTTCACCGCCGCCGGGGCGCCCTACGCGGGCCGCGGTCCCCGGCTGGACGCGCTGCTCGGAGAGCTGCGGGAACACTGGTCCGCGGGCCGCTTCGGCCCGGTGCTGCGACCGGCCGGCCCGGCCGTGCTGGCGGGCGGGCACACCCCGACCGCGATGCGGCGGGCCGCGCGGCTGGCCGACGGCTGGATCGCTGGCGGCAGCTCCGCGGCCGCCTACGCCGAGCTCGCCACGCGGATGACCACGATCTGGTCTGACTCGGGGCGCCCCGGTCGGCCCCGGCTGGCCTCGCTCGCCTACGTCTCGATGGGGCCGGGCGGCGCCGACCGCGCCGCCGACTACCTGGGCCGCTACTACGCGTTCCTGGGTCCGCGCGCGGCCAAGGTCGCCGCCGGGGCCGTCACCACCCCGGAGCGGCTCCGCGCGCTGGTCGCCGACTTCCGGGCGGCCGGCTGCGACGAGCTGATCCTGCTGCCGTGCGGGCCCGACCCCGACGAGGTGGACCGGATCGCCGACGCCGTCCCCCAGCCCACCGTTCCCCAGCACCGTCCCAACCCCGCTCCAGAACCGGTTGCGACCGTCGGTGCAGCCGGCCGCGCCCGCGTGCCCACCGAGGAAGGAACCTGATGACGACCACAGCTCCGGACCCCACCACCCGTGCCGCCACCGACACCGCGGCCACCGAGAACCTGGACACCTCCACATCGGCCGGGATCATCCGGCTCGGCAACGCCTTCTGCGACGCGCAGGCCGTGCTCACCGCGGTCACGCTCGGGCTCTTCCCCGTGCTGCACGTTGCACCCGCGACGGAGACCGAGATCCGCGAGCGGCTGCAGCTCGACGGGCGCGGACTCGGTGACTTCCTGAACCTGCTCGTGGCACTCGGTCTGCTCGAACGGACCCCGGACGGCGGCTACGCCAACGCCGTCGGCGCCGATCTGCACCTGGTGCCGGGCGAGCCCGCCTACATCGGCGGGTTCCTGCTGCGCTCGGCCCACAACCTTTACCCGGCCTGGGGGCGGCTCGGCGACGCGCTGCGCACCGGCGAGCCGCAGTCCGGCGCCGACTACATGGACATGATCAAGGAGCCGACCCGGCTCCGCCAGTTCATCGGCATGATGGACGGGCTGACGCAGGTGCTGGGTCCGGAGCTCGCCGCGGCGGTCGACTGGGCCTCCCACGACTCGCTGCTCGACGTCGGCGGCTGCCGCGGCAACATGCTGGCGCAGATCCTCGCCGTGCACCCGAACCTGACCGGCGCGGTGTTCGACCTGCCCGAGATGGCCCCGTTCTTCGCCGAGCACCAGGAGGAGCTGGGTCTGTCGGACCGCACGACGTTCCACGCCGGCAGCTTCCTCACCGACGACGTCACGGCCACCGCCGACGTCGTCATGGTCGGTCACGTCCTGCACGACTGGGACGCGCCGACCCGCGAGATGATCGTCGGCAAGTGCTGGGCCGCGGTGCGCCCCGGCGGCACGCTGGTGATCTACGACCGGATGCTCGACGATGCCGCGCCCAGCATCGAGAACCTCGTGATCAGCCTCGACATGCTGCTGGTGACCCCGGGCGGGTCGGAGTACCCGGCGCAGGAGGTCACCGGGTACGCGGACGCGCTCGGCGCCACCGGTGTGACGGTCGCCCCCCTCGGTGACTACGACACGCTCGTGGTGTGCCACAAGCCGGCCTGACCGGCGACGCGAGAGGGCCCCGGGTGATCGTCACCCGGGGCCCTTTCGCGTGGTGCGGGTCAGCCCGCCGCCGGCACGTCGCGCACCGACAGTTGTGAGATGCTGCGCAGCCGGCTCCGCATGAAGGTCTCCACGAATCCCTCGACGGTCCCGGTCGGGCGGGGCGAGGCCAGGTAGGGCTTGATCCGGCGCTCCATCTCCTGGATGCCCGGCTGCACGGCCATGTGCCGGGCGATCGTCTCGAGGTCGCCCTCGTACTCCACCATCCGCACCATCGTCGCGTCCCGGATGAACAGGGCGGTGGCCAGGATGCGGCTCACCGGTCCGGCACCGGGCTCGGGCACGTCGGCCGAGCCGACGCGCCGGAACGAGCCGAAGATCTCGGCGATGGCGTCCTCGTGGCCCGGCAGGATGTCGTAGGTCAGCGCGGCGTAGGGCACGGTCGTCCTCCTGTGGTGTTCCCGGCGGTGTTCCGGGGGCTGGTGTTGCGGGGGTCGGGGGTCGCGGTCAGTCGTTCCAGGCGGGGTACGAGCGCGGCCGGGGATGGTTGGCGGGCCATCTCCGCGGCCACGACGCCGGCGGCGGCCCGCGGCCGGGGGTCGTCGAGCAGCGCGCCCACGCCCGACCGGATCCGCTCGGGCGTCACGTCGTCGACGGCGAGCAGGCGGCCCGCCCCGGCGGTGACCACGGCCGTCGCGTGGGCCTCGTGGTCGGGCAGCTGCGGCACCATCAGCTGCGGCAGCCCGGCCGCGAGGGCGACCAGCACCGATCCGGCGCCGCCGTGGGAGACGAGCACGTCGCACCGGGCCGCCACCGCGTGCAGCGGCGCGTCCACGACGACCGTGACGCCGGGCGGGACGAGACCGAGCTGGTCGCGCTGCCGCCCGTCGACCGCCACCACCAGCTCGGCGTCCGTGTCGTGCAGGGCGCGCGCCACCTCCCCGGCCAGCATGCGGCTCTCGCCCATCCGGCCGATCGTGGTGCCCCAGCTGACGCACACGCGGCGGGGTCGCCGCCGGGGCGTCTCGGGAACCTCGGTGAAACCGCTGCTCGAGACGTAGCGGACCGGGATCCGCTGCACCTCCGGGTACAGCTGCAGCGAGGGCGGGAACGGGTCCACGGTCACGGAACCGAGCGGATCGAGTGCGCCCAGTTCCCACCGCTGGGCCAGCGGGGCGAGCAACTCCTGTATGAGGTGCCGGGCCCCGTAGAGCAGGTCGGCGCCGTAGAGGTGGCGGACGGCCGGCACGCCGGCGGCGGCCGCGGCCAGCGTGCCCGCCCACGCGGTGGGCTCGTGGACCACGAGGTCGGGCGCGAGGCCGTGGGCCAGCTCGACGATGTCGGCGGCCATGGCCTCGGTGTTGGCCAGGAACATCTGCAGGGCCCGCGGTATCCGGACGCCACCCGGCTCCACGCGTGCGGGCCCGGCCGCGGGGGCGCCGAAGCGCCGGGTGGGGAGCAGGTAGCCGGCGACCATCGCGGCCGAGTCGACGTCGGAGCCGACGACGGCGTAGGACAGACCGGTGCGGCGCACGTCGGCGACGAGCCCCGGCTGGCAGGCCACGACGACGTCGTGGCCCGCGGCCCGGCAGGCCCAGGCCAGCGGCACCATCGCGTGCAGGTGCGACGGCCAGGCCCAGGTGGTGAACAGCACGCGCACGGGGCGTCTCCTCGCTCGTGACGGTGGTGGCGTCGACACCGTCCACCCACCGGCTGGGGCCCGCCTCGAGTACCGGTCAGCCCGCCACCGCCCGAGGTGTTCCCGACCCGGCCGCGAGCGGCGTCGGCGACCCTGCGCGGGCAGGCGGAGGTCGACCGGGAGGAGCATCGAGATGGCCGCAGCGGTCCGGACGGCACTGGTGACGGGGGCCAACCGGGGGATCGGGTTAGCGGTCGCGCGCTGCCTGCGCGACCGGGGCCTGCAGGTGGTGGTCGCGGCCCGGGACGCGGCGGCGGCGGCCGCCGTCGCCGCGGAGCTGGACGGCCGCTGGGTCGCCATGGACGTGACCGACCCCGCCTCGGTGACCGCGGCCGCCGCGGCGGCGGGCCCGGTGGACGTGCTCGTCTGCAACGCGGGCACCCTCCGCGACGGTGGCTCCGACCCGCTGACGGTGCCGATGGACGACGTCGCCGCCACGGTCGCGGTCAACCTGCTCGGGACGTGGAGGGTCGCGCAGGCGTTCGTCCCCGACATGGTGGCGCGCGGGTGGGGCCGCGTCGCCGTCGTGTCCAGCGGCACGGCGTCGTTCAGCGGGGGCCTGTTCGCGGGCACTCCCGGCTACACCGTCTCCAAGACGGCTCTCAACGCGGTCACCGTGCTGCTGGCCGACGCGACGCGGGGCAGCGGGGTGCTGGTGAACGCGGTCAACCCCGGACGCGTCCGCACGCGGATGATGCCGGGCGCCACGACGTCACCGCAGCAGGCCGCGGGCGCGGTGGCCGACATCGCGCTGCTTCCCGACGACGGTCCCAGCGGGGTCTTCCTACGGGACGGCCGGATCGTCGGCTGGTGACGGGACGGCCCGCAGTTCGGCTGCGAAGCACGCCACCAGCCGGCCGACCCGGTAGCTGGGGGTCCCCGCCGCACCGGCCGCGGCCCGGCGCACCAGCCGGTGCCGGGCGAGGCCGTCGAGTGCGGCCACCGTGGTCCGGAGCTCCGCGCCGGTCTCGGCGGCCAGCTCGGACGCGGTGAACACCGGCCACGTCCGGCGCCCGGCGGCCGACGCGGCCAGCACACCGACGGCGGCCAGGGCCCGACGCTGTGCGGCGTCGAGGGCGCGGCACCCGGCCGCGAGAGCGCTGCGGACGTCGAACTCGCCCCACGCCAGCTGGTCGAGCAGGTTCCCACGGCAGTCCGTCAGCTCGGCCACGAGCTGCCGCACCGGCACGTCGGGCATCGCGAGCAGCCGCGACGCCGCCGCGCGCACGGCGAGCGGCAGCCGTTCGCACACCTCGACGATCGTGTCGATGTCACCCGGGCCGAACCGGTCCGCCGCCGTCCCCGCCTCCGAGACCAGGAGCCGGCGGGCGTCGTCGGGGTCCAACGGCGGCAGCTCGACCGTGGCCGTGGCGCCGGTGCCGGGGACACCGGTCCGGCTGGTCATGACCACCGCGCAGCCGGGACCACCGGGCAGCAGCGGTTGCACCTGCGAGGCCGACTGCGCGTCGTCGAGCACGACCAGCACGTTGCGTCCGGCGCTCCAGGAGCGGAACAGGCCGGCCAGCTCGTCGATGTCGTCGCCCTCGACGTCGTCGACCCCGACGCAGCTGCGCAGGAAGCGGTGCAGGACCGGGGCGGGTCCGGTGGAGCCCAGCCGGGCGTGCAGCTGGCCGTCGGGGAACCGGTCGCGCAGCCGGTGGGCGACGTGCAGGGCGAGCGCGGTCTTGCCGACGCCCGCCATCCCGACGATGGAGATGACCGGGGTCGGTTGCGCCAGTGCCCGCTGGAGGCCGGTGACCTCCGTGGCGCGGCCCACGAAGTCGGCCACGCCGGGCGGGAGCTGGGCGGGGCGCAGCGGCGTGGCGGGCGGCTGGTCCGTCCCGGGATCGTCGCCCAGCAGGCTCTCGTGGAGGCGGCGCATGCGGGTGGACGGGACGGCGCCGAGCTCGTCGACCATCCGCTCGTGCAGGCGTCGGTAGACCGACAGCGCCTCGGCCCTGCGGCCACACCGCTGCAGCGCCACGATCAGCGCCGCCGTGAACGACTCGCGCAGCGGATAGGTGATGGAGAGACGGCTCAGCTCGGCCACGAGGACGTCGTGGTGGCCCAGCCGCAGGCCGGCCTCGACGTGTGTGTCGATGGCCAGCAGGTGTTCCTCCTCGAGCCAGGTCGCGTACGCCCCCAGCAGCGGGCCGCCGACCACCCCGTCGAGGACGGAGCCGCGCCACAGTGCGAGCGCCCGCCCGCACGTCTCGGCCGCGACGGCGTCGTCGCCCGCGGCGAGCGCGCCGCGGGCCTGCGCGGACAGCGTGACGAAGGTGGCGACGTCCAGCTCGGCGCCGCCGAGGTCGAGGAGGTAGCCGCCGTGCCGGGTCTCCACCCGCACCTCGGGGTCGACCTCCAGCTGCCGGCGCAGCTTGTGGACGTAGGTCTGGATCAGGGCGCCTGCGCTCGCCGGCGGGTGCTCACCCCACAGCTCGTCGACGAACTGGGCCCGGTTGACGGTATGGCCCCGGTGGGCCAGCAGCAACGCCAGCACCGTGCGCTGCTTCGGTGGCGTCAGCGTGCTCGACGTCCCGTGCAGATGCACGGACATCGGGCCCAGCAGACGGAAGAACGACACCCGGTCGTCGGTCACGCTTGGTTCCCCCAAACCAGCAACATCACCCGATCGTGTGGCTCACCCACAGAGTTCCACTGCAGCCACCGCGTCGGCAAGGGCCGTTGGGAGGGACCTCGGCCGCTGGTGCCCCGTCCCATGCGGGCTCGAGCCCGGTCCTAGGCCGCGCTGCGACGGTCGTCCGGTCCGAGTTCCCGCATCCGATGGAGGTCGCGGTGCACCGCACCCTGATCGTGGCCAAGCTGAGCACCGACGATCCTGAACGGATCGCCGACGTCTTCGCACAGAGCGACGGCACGGAACTGCCCCGCATGATCGGGGTGTCCCGCCGGACGCTGTTCTCCTTCCACGACCTCTACTTCCACCTCGTCGAGGCCGACGGCGACATCTCGCCGAATCTCTACAAGGCCCGCAGCCACCCGCTGTACAACGACATCAACACCCGGCTGACGTCGTTCGTCTCGCCCTACGACCCGAGCTGGTCGGAGCCGAAGGACGCGATGGCCCGGCCGTTCTACGTGTGGACGCCCGAGAACGGGCGGGAGCTGTGACCGGCACCCTGTCCACGGCGGTCAACCTGGCCGACGTCGCGGCCAACACCCGCCGGGGCGGTGACATCCGGGTGACGCTCAGCCCGAAGACCGTCGGCAGCACCTCCGGTTTCGGCGGCACGCTGCGACTGCAGCCCGGCGAGTTCGTCACCGAGCATTACCACCCCTACTCCGAGGAGTTCCTGCACGTCGTGGCGGGATCGCTCGAACTGACCGTCGACGGCCGGGTGGTCCTGCTCGGCCCCGAGGACGCGTTCTGCGTCCCCATCGGCGCCCGGCACCGGCTCGTGAACGTCGGGTCCAAGCGGGCCACCGCCGTGTTCAACCTGTCCCCGCTGGCGCCGCGTCCCGAGCTGGGCCACGTCGACACCGAGGACGCCGTGGCGCCGACGGCGGCGAACCCGGACGTGGGCGGCCCCCGATGACGCTGTCCAGGTCGCGGCGCACCGTCATCACCGGCATCGGGGTCGTCGCGCCCGGCGGGGTTGGCCGGGAGGCGTTCTGGGACCTGCTGACCGCGGGACGCACCGCAACCCGCCCGATCACGCTGTTCGACGCGTCGGGCTTCCGGTCCCGGATCGCGGCCGAGGTCGACTTCGACCCGGAGGCCGCGGGCCTGTCCCACCCGGAGATCCGGCGGATGGACCGGGCCGCCCAGTTCGCCGTCGTCTGTGCCCGTGAGGCGATCGCCGACAGCGGCGTCGACCTGGACACGCTCGACCCCGGCCGCACCGCCGTCACGATCGGCAGCGCCGTGGGCTGCACGATGGGGTTGGAACAGGAGTACCGGGTCCTGTCCGACGGCGGGCGCCGGTGGGTGGTCGACCACACCTACGGCGTTCCCCACCTCTACGGCTACATGGTGCCCAGCACGCTGGCCGTCGAGGTGGCGTGGGAGGCCCGCGCCGAGGGGCCGGTGCACCTGGTGTCCACCGGGTGCACGTCGGGCCTGGACTCCGTCGGGCTGGGCGCCCGGCTGATCGAGGAGGGCTCGGCCGACGTGGTGCTGGCCGGGGCCACGGACGCGCCGCTCGCGCCGATCACGTCGGCCTGTTTCGACGCGATCCGGGCTACCTCACCCAACAACGACGACGCCGAGCACGCCTCCCGCCCGTTCGACGCCCAGCGCGACGGGTTCGTCCTCGGTGAGGGGGCCGCCGTGCTGGTCCTGGAGGAGCTGAACCGGGCCCGGGCCCGTGGCGCGCGGATCTACGCCGAGATGGTCGGCTACGGCAACCGCAGCAACGCCTTCCACATGACCGGGCTGCGGCCGGACGGGCGCGAGATGGCCGAGGCGATCCGGGTGGCACTGGACGCCGCCCGGCTCGACCCGTCGGACGTGGACTACATCAACGCACACGGGTCCGGCACCCGGCAGAACGACCGGCACGAGACGGCCGCGTTCAAGGCGGCGTTGGGGGAGCGGGCGCGTGAGGTGCCGGTGAGCTCGATCAAGTCGATGGTCGGGCACTCGCTCGGCGCGATCGGCTCGATCGAGCTCGCGGCGTGCGCGCTCGCCCTGGACCGGCAGGTCGTGCCGCCCACGGCCAACCTGCACAACGCCGATCCCGAGTGCGACCTCGACTACGTGCCGCTCGTGGCGCGTGAGCACCGCATGGACTCCGTGCTCAGCGTCGGCAGCGGGTTCGGTGGCTTCCAGACCGCGGCCCTGCTGACCCGCGAGGGGGCGGTCGCGTGACCTGGGACACCGCCCCGGTCGTCACCGGTCTGGGCGTCGTCGCGCCGACGGGGATCGGGGTCGAACGCCACTGGGAGTCGGTGCTCAAGGGCCGCAGCGGCATCGCGCCCCTGGAGCGCTTCGACCCGGCCGACTACCCGCTGCGCCTCGCCGGGCAGGTACCCGACTTCACCCCGCGCGACTCGGTGCCCGGCCGGCTGCTCCAGCAGACCGACCGCGGCACCCACATGGGGCTGGTCGCGGCCGCCGCCGCGCTCGACGATGCGGGCATCGACCCCGCCGACGTGCCCGAGTTCGAGCTCGCCGTCGTCACGGCCGCGTCGTCGGGCGGCACCGAGTTCGGCCAGCACGAGATGGAGCGGCTCTACCAGAACGGGCCCGGGTGGGTCGGCGCCTACCAGTCCATCGCCTGGTTCTACGCGGCCACCACCGGCCAGATCTCGATCCGCCACGGCATGCGCGGGCCCTCGGGCGTGCTGTGCCAGGAGCAGGCGGGCGGGCTCGACACGTTCGGGCAGGCCCGCAGGCTGTTGCGGGGCGGATCGAGGGTCGTGGTCGCCGGTGGCACCGACGCCTCGCTGTGCCCGTACGGGGTGGTCGCGCAGCTCTCGACGCGCGCGCTGTCCACCGCGACCGATCCCGATTCGGCCTACCGCCCCTTCGCCCCCGACGCCTGCGGGTACGTACCTGGCGAGGGCGGCGCGATGCTCGTCGTCGAACGGTCCGACGCCGCCGCGGCCCGCGGCGCCCGGACCTACGGCCGGGTGCTGGGTCACGCGGCCGGCTTCGACCCGGCCCCGGTCCTCGACCGACCGCCCGCCCTGGCGTCGACCATCGAACGTGCGCTCGCCGACGCCGGCGTCGCTCCGGGAGCCGTCGGAGCCGTGTTCGCCGACGCCATGGGCGTGCCGGCCGCCGACGCCGCCGAGGCCGCCGCGCTGCGGGCGGTGTTCGGACCCGGCGCCGTGCCGGTGACGGCCCCCAAGACGCTCACCGGCCGGCTGTACGGCGGCGGGTCGTCCCTTGACGTGGCCACCGCCGTGCTCGCCCTGCACCACCAGGTCGTCCCGCACACCGCGGGCCTCGACCGGCCCGACCCGCGGCACGGCGTCGACCTCGTCGTCGGCGGTCCGCGCCCGGCCGCGCTCGACGTCGTCGTCGTGCTCGCGCGCGGCCACGGCGGCTTCACGTCCGCGCTCGTGCTCGGCCGCGGTGACACCGCACTCGACCTGCCCTGACGTCCTACCGGAGGTAGCTCATGTCCCTGTCCGTCGCACGGTTCACCCTCGACGACCTCACTGCGGTCCTGCACTCCGACACCGGCTTCGACAACGCGGAAGCGGTCACCGCCGCGAACGCCGACCGTCCGTTCGACGAGCTCGGCTACGACTCGCTGGCGGTGCTGGAGTTCGTGTCGCAGCTACGCCGCCACCACGGCGTGCACATCCCGGATGAGGCGCTCTCGGAGATCCCGACGCCACTGAGCGCCGTCGACTACGTCAACCGCCTGCTCGTCGAGCGGGCCCCGAACGCGGAGGTATGACCATGTCCGGACACACCGACAACGCCGTGGTCATCGCGGCACCGATGGACCTCGTCTGGGACCTGACCAACGACGTCGCCTCCTGGCCGGACCTGTTTAGCGAGTACAGCGCCGCGGAGATCCTGCGCCACGACGGCGACACGATCCGGTTTCGGCTCTCCCTGCAGCCCGACGAGAACGGGAAGGTGTGGAGCTGGGTGTCGGACCGCACGCCGGAAGCGGCCACCCGCACGTCACGGTCGATGCGCGTCGAGACCGGGCCGTTCAAGTACATGTTCCTGTTCTGGGAGTACACGGAGGTCGACGGCGGCGTCCGGATGCGCTGGGTGCAGGACTTCGAGATGAAGCCGGCCGCCCCGCTCGACGACGCGGGTATGACCGAGCGGCTCAACACCAACACCGCCACCCAGATGGAGCTGATCCGGAGCCGCGTCGAGGCGGCGGCGGTCGCCGCCTCGGTCGCGGCCGGCTGAGCAGGGGCGGGGGTGACCGTGCTCGCCGTGCTGCTCCCGGTGGTGGTGCTGGCCAACGGCCTGGCCGCCGGGGTGCTGATGGGCACGCAGCTCGGCGGCTGGCCGCTGCTCGCGGAGCTCCCGGCGGACCGCTACGTCCACGCGCACGCGTTCTTCGCCACCCGCTACGACCCGTTCATGCCGGTCTGCCTGCTGGTCACGGTCCTCGGGGACGCCGCACTCGCGGTGCTCGCCGGTGGGCCCGCCCGCGTGCTCACCGCGGTCGCGGCGGTACTGGCCGCCGCGACCGTCCTGATCTCGCTCACCAAGAACGTCCCGATCAACCGCTGGGTCCGCACCCTCGACCCGGACCACCTGCCCGCCGACTTCGACCGGCACGACCCGCGCCCGCACTGGGGCGTCTGGAACACCTTGCGGGCGGCACTCACGACGCTCGCGCTGATGGCCAACTGCATCGCGCTCGGCGGACTCGTCGCCGCGGCGTGACCCGCACCCGTACATCCGCACCGACATGGGAGGACCCGTCATGGATCTCGGCCTGACCGGCAAGAAGGCACTCGTCACCGGCGGCAGCCGGGGGGTGGGGCGCGGCATCGTCCTGGCTCTCGCACGGGCCGGCGTCGACGTCATCACCTGCTACCGCCAGGACAGCGACGCCGTCACCTCGCTCGAGCACGAGCTCAAGGAGATCGGCGGCCAGCACCACGTGCTGCGCGCCGACCTGGCCGACCCGGCGCAGATCGAGTCGCTGATCGGCCGGTGCGGCGAGCTGGCCGGGCACCTCGACCTGGTCGTCAACAACGCGGGCGCGATCAGCCACGTGCCCTACCCGGAGCTCACCCTCGACGAGTGGCGGCGCATCGTCGACACCAACCTGACCGCGGCGCACCTGGTGATCCAGCACAGCCTGCCGATCCTCGGCGACGGGGCGTGCGTCCTGTCGATCGGGTCGAAGTCGGTGGAGGTCGGCATCCCGCACCGCGCCCACTACACGGCCACGAAGGCCGCGCTGACCGGGCTGATGCGGTCGCTGGCCCGGGAGTTCGGCGGCACCGGCCTGCGCTTCAACATGATCGCGCTGGGCGTCATCGAGACCGAGAACCTGCACGCGCTGCCCGCCGAGCAGCGCGAGCTGATGGTGCGCCGCTACAGCGACAAGACCGCGCTGGGCCGGCTCGGGACGCCCGACGAGGTGGCCGGCGCGGTGCTGTGGTTGGCCTCCGACCTGGCCCGCTACGTGACCGGTGCGACGATCGCCGTGGACGGGGGCATCTCCTGATGTCGGCCTTCCGGGTGATGCTGCGCATGGAGATCCGGCCGGGTATGGAGCCCGACTTCGAACGCACCTGGCTGGAGGTGGGCGACTCCGTCACCGCCCACCCGGCCAACCTCGGCCAGTGGCTCTCCCGCGACAGCGAGGTGCCGGGCGTCTACCACATCATGAGCGACTGGCTCGACGAGCCGCGCTTCCGCGAGTTCGAGCACAGCGACCGCCACATCGAGCACCGCCAGAAGCTGCACCCGTTCCGGTCGGGCGGCTCGATGTCGACCATGACCGTCGTCGCGCACCTCGACGGTGCCGCGGCGGTCGGCGCGTCGTGAGCTCCGGGCAGCTGCAGGTGCTGCTGCACCATCTCGCACCCGACCAGGGCACCGAGCTGACCGACGCCTACCACCGCGTCAGCGCCGAGCTGGCCCCGGTGCCGGGCATGCTCGGCAACGAGTTGCTGCGGTCGCTGACGCAGCCGGGGGGCTTCGTCGTGGTCAGCCGCTGGGCCGACATCGACGCCTTCACCCGCTGGGAGCAGGGCCCCGGCCACCGTGACGCCACCGCACCGCTGCGCCCTTACCGGGACGCGTCGATGAGCCGCCCGTTCGGCATCTACCAGGTCGACGCGCGGTACTGACCGACCCCACACAGGAGGACGAACCATGACCACCACCGCGCCCGCGGGTTCCCTCGATCCGCACGTCGGGCCGGACGAGGAGGCCTGGCTGATCTGCGGCGCCTGCCGGGCCCTCGTCTACCGGAAACGCTTCGCCCGACTCCACGAGGTCTGCCCGGAGTGCGGCAGGCACTCCCGGATCGAGGCCGGACGGCGACTCGGGCAGCTGCTCGACGCCGGGTCGGCCGTCGAGATCGAGGTGCCCGACACCGTGCACGACCCGCTGGGTTTCGCCGACCGGCTGGCCTACCCGCGTCGCCTGGAACAGGCCCGGCGCGTCACGGGCCACCGGGACGCGGTGCGCGCCGCGCGGGGCAGCATCGAGGGCAGGCCCGCGGTCGTCGTCGTCATGGACTTCGCGTTCATGGGCGGCAGCCTCGGCGTCGCCGCGGGCGAGGCGATCGCGACCGCGGCCGACACGGCGCTGGAGCACGGGCTGCCGCTGGTGCTGGTGACGGCGTCGGGCGGGGCGCGCATGCAGGAGGGTGCCCTGTCGCTGATGCAGATGGCGAAGACCAGCAACGCGATGGCCGCCCTCGACGAGGCCGGTCTGCTCACAGTCACGGTCGTCACCGACCCCACCTACGGGGGCGTGGCCGCCTCGTTCGCCGGTCTCGCCGACGTGATCCTAGCCGAGCCGGGCGCCCGCATGGGGTTCGCCGGGCCACGGGTGATCGCGCAGACGATCGGCGAGACACTGCCGGCTGGGTTCCAGACCGCCGAGTTCCTCCTGGAGAACGGCCTGATCGACGACGTCCGGCCGCGCGCGGGCCTGCGCGCCGGGCTGGCCCGCCTGCTCGACGTGGCCGCACGGCCCGCGGAGTGGGGCGGAGCCGAGGCGAGCCCCGTGATCGACGACCCCGGCCGGCTGCGGCGCAGGCCGGCGACCGAGATCGTTGCGCTAGCCAGGAACCTGGACCGGCCGACCACGCTCGACCACATCGGCAACTGGTTCGACGGGTTCTTCGAGCTGCACGGCGACCGGGTCGGCGACGACTGCCCGGCCATGGTCGGCGGCGTCGCCCAGCTCGACGGGCTGCCCGTGATGGTGCTGGGGCACCAGAAGGGGCACTCGACCACGGACCTGGTGCGCCGCAACTTCGGCATGCCCGGTCCGGCCGGCTACCGCAAGGCGCGGCGGCTGCTGGACACCGCGGCCAAGCTGGGCCTGCCGGTGGTCACCCTGATCGACACCCCCGGGGCCTACCCGGGCGTCTCGGCCGAGCGGGACGGCCAGTCGCTCGCGATCGCCGAGTGCATCCGCACCATGGGAGCGCTGCCGGTGCCGGTCGTCGCCGTGGTCACGGGTGAGGGCGGCAGCGGCGGGGCGCTCGCGCTCGGCGTCGCCGACCGGTTGCTCATGTGCGCCAACGCCACGTTCTCCGTCATCAGCCCGGAGGGGTGCGCCGCCATCCTGTGGAAGTCCGCCACGGAGTCCGGTGCCGCGGCGGCGGCTCTCGGGCTGGACCCTCAGTCGCTGCTCGAGCTCGGGGTGGTCGACGGCGTGATCCCCGAGCCGCCCGGCGGCGCACACCAGGACCCGGTTGCGGCCGGCGACCTGATCCGCCGCGCGGTGGTCGGCGAGCTGCGGGACCTGCTCGACGAGCCGGGGGCGAAGCTGGTCGCCCGGCGGCGTGAGCGGATCCGCGGGCTGGGCCTGGTGCCCGCCGCCGGTGCCCGCCGGTGGTCGGCATGAGCGCCGGGGCGTTCCTCGCCCACGACGGTGCGAACGGCCGCGACCACTCCGGGCCGGGCGGCGGGAACGATCTCGATGCCATCTGTCACAGCATCGCCGCCATCGTCGCGTCCGGGGCCACCCGGCCGTCGCGGGTCCGGGTGAGCGCAGGCAGCGCGTCGGTGGAGATCGAGTGGCCCGCCGGCAGGCCCACGCCGGGGCCGGTGCCCGGTCCCGACCACGCCGAGCCGGAGCCCGTACCCGACGCCGGCCTGCACGAGCTGTGCGCGCCACTGGTCGGCACGTTCTACCGGCGGCCCGACCCGGCCGCGGCCCCGTTCGTCGTGGTCGGTGACCAGGTGGTGGTCGGCCAGCAGGTGGGGATCGTCGAGGCGATGAAGCTGATGAACTCCATCGAGGCCGACCGGGCCGGACGGGTGGCCGAGATCCTCGTCGACGACACCGAGGGCGTCGACTACGGCCAGGTCCTGCTGCGTATCGAGCCGCTGGACGGTGCTTGATGAACCCCGTCTTCGACACCGTGCTCATCGCCAACCGCGGGGAGATCGCCCTGCGGGTGATCCGGACCTGTCGGGAGATGGGCATCCGGACCGTCGTCGTGCACTCGACGTCGGACCGGGACTCGGCGGCGGTCCGGGCGGCCGACGTCGCGGTGCAGATCGGGCCGGGGCCGGCCCGGCACAGCTATCTGTCGGCACCCGCGATCGTCGAGGCCGCGCTGCGCACCGGCGCGCAGGCGGTGCACCCCGGCTACGGGTTCCTGTCCGAGGACCCCGACTTCGCCGAGATCTGCGCGGACAACGGCCTGGTCTTCGTCGGCCCGCGACCCCAGGTCATGGCGGCGCTCGCGGACAAGTCGACGGCCCGGTCGCTGATGGCCGCGGCCGGGTTGCCGGTACTGCCCGGCAGCGACGGCCCTGTCCGCACCGCCGCCGACGTCGTCGAGGTGGCGGGCGAGATCGGATACCCGCTCATGATCAAGGCGTCGGCCGGCGGTGGCGGGCGGGGGATGGCCATGGTCGCCAACCCGCGCGATCTCGTGCCCGCCTTCCGGGCCACCTCGGCCACCGCCGAGGCCGTCTTCGGCGACGGCCGGGTGTACCTCGAACGGTTCTGCGCCGGCGCCCGCCACGTCGAGGTGCAGGTGCTGGCCGACGAGCACGGCAATGTCATCCACCTCGGTGAGCGGGACTGCTCGGTGCAGCGACGCCACCAGAAGCTCATCGAGGAGAGCCCGGCCCCACGGTTGGCGCCCGGCCGGGCCGCGGAGATCCGCGCGGCCGCGGTGCGCGGCGCCAGGGCCGTGGGCTACACGGGGGCCGGGACCTTCGAGTTCCTCGTCCGCGACGAGGACTTCTCCTTCATCGAGGTGAACTGCCGCATCCAGGTGGAACACCCGGTCACCGAGATGGTCACGGGCATGGACCTGGTTCGGGAGCAGCTGCTCGTGGCCGCGGGGCGACCGCTCACCGTGACCCAGGACGACGTGGACCCCCGCGGTGTCGCGATCGAGTGCCGGATCAACGTGGAGGACCCGGAACGGAACTTCGCGCCGTGCCCCGGGGTGCTGACCGACTTCGTCCCGCCCGGGGGGCCGTTCGTCCGCGTCGACACGCACGGCTATCCCGGGTTCCGGGTCCCGGCGGAGTACGACTCGCTGCTGGCCAAGATCATTGCTTGGGCGCCGGACCGCGAGCAGGCGATCTGCCGACTCGACCGGGCACTGGCCGAGCTGCAGGTGTCGGGGCGGGGCGTGCACACCACCCGGGACATGATCCGCGAGGTGCTGACCGACCCGGTCTTCCGGGCCGGGACGCACACCACGGCGTATCTCGACGAGCTGCGGGCGCAGGCCCCGGTACGGGCCGTGGGGTGAACACGCCCGCCGCCCGGTTGCTCATGCGGGTCCTGCGCCGTGCGGGTCGCCTGGTCTACGAGTCGCTGGTGGCACTCGGAGCCGCCCACGTCACGGTGCCGCCCCCCGACGCGGACACCGGGGGCCACGGTGGCCTCAGCGCGGCCGAGCAGCGGCAGTGGGCGGCGATCGTCGTCCGGCTGCGTTCCTGAGATCCGCTGGTCAGCCGGTCGAGGACCGCGCGATCGCGGCCCCACCACCACGCCACCGGCGTGGGTGAACCTGTGGTCCCGACCGGTGCTCCGCCCGGTCGCCCCAAGAACCGGGAGTCCCCGATGATCTCTCTCCGTCGCCTGTCCCTCGCCGCGGCCGCCGCCGTGGCCGCAGTGCTCGTCGGTAGCGGCACCGCCGGCGCCGCCCCGGCCGTCACCGCAGCCCCCGCCGCGGTCTCCGCCGTCGACGCCTCCCGCCCCGCGTCACCGGTGGGGGTGTGGAAGGACGTCGTCAGCCGTCCCGACTCACCGCCGGAGAACGTCGACATCGTCTTCGGCCCGAACCTCCGGCTCGTTGTCCGCACGAGCGACGGCGAAACCCCCACCGGGTCGTGGGCCCCGACCGGCCCGACGACGTTCACGTTCACCTTCACCCGTGACCTGAAGAGCGGCGACACCACCATCGGGAAGATCACGATCACCCACTCCGCGACCCTGGGCACCGGGGGCCGGACCTTCACCTCCACGGGCACGGCGACGGCCCGCGACCTCCAGGGCAACCTGCTCGTGACCCTGCCGATCACGTCCACGGCCACCCGCGTCGTCTGACTGAGGATGATCAAGTCGGCCCGGTAGTCGTAGGTTCGTGGTGACAACAGCGGGTGTGACCTTGGCCTGACTGGCGTGATGCCTTCGGCCCGACATATCCGCCTGCTGTTGTCGGCACTGGCCCGGCCGATGATCAGGAGCATGACCGCCGAAATTGCGCCCCGGCGTGTCCCGTCAGAGTCCTGCCGAGCTCCGCACCGGACCGGACCTCACGTCCGCCGCGGTCAGGAGAACGCCTGTCCTTGCTGGCAGAAGTGGTCGAGCTCGTCATCGGGGTCGACACTCACGCCGACACCCCACCGCCCGCAGGAGTCGTGGTCGACACCCGCGCCCTGTTCGCTACGATCACGGCGACCCACGGACGCCGGCGGCTACGCCCAACAGCTGGAGTGGCCGAGACCACGGGTGGGCATGGGCGATCGATGGCGCCGGCGGCGCCGATCTGGCGCGCCACCTCGCCGAGGCCGGGGAAATGGTTGTCGAGCTGAACCGTCCGGTTCGACCGGCGCGCCGCGCCGACGCCGCGCCGGGGCGAAGTCCGATGTGATCGACGCCGAACGCGCCGCTTGCGACGCTCTGGCTCGCACGAAGCTGGCTGCGCCCAAGACCGGACCAGAACGGGCTGCGCTGCCGATGTTGCTGGCCGGTCGGCGCAGCGCCGTGGGTGCCGCGACCACCACGCAGCGGCAGTTGCGTGCCTTGGTGTCACCGTCCCGGAGCAGTTGCGGCCGGTTCCGCGGTCACTCCACCCCCGCGATGATCGAGATCGCGTCCCGGGGTGCGCCCCGGTGCTGCGGTCGTGGATGCCGAGGTGTTTACCGTGCTGTCCACGCTGCGCGGGCGCACGGTGTCGGTCGGCCCACACGAGCAAGCACTCACCGACGCCCGTGCCCGCCCGGCCGACCCCGCCTGGGTTGTGGACCCGCAGTGCGTGCACCACCACCTCGTGCGGCTGCGCCCGCAGCGACCGACTCAGCGGCGTCGGCGTCGGCGTCGGCGTCGGCGTCGGCGTCGGCGTCGGCGGACCACTGGTACGCGGCCGCTGACCGTCAGCACGGCACGTGCGAATGCTGCATAAGCCGCGGCCCGAGCTGAGCCCAAACCGTCCCTCCTTGATGTATGAACAATGTTCTATAAACGAACGACGTTCGTGTGACGCTATGGTGGTGAGGTGAACCCGAGAGAGCGACGCGCGGCGCGCCACCAGCCGTCAAACCCCGAGGTCGAGGTCGACCCCAGGCCGCGGCGCCGCAGGGTCTCGATCACAGTGGAGCAGGTCATCGACACCGCGCTGGCAGCCATCGCCACGGAGGGCTACGAGGCTCTCACCATGCGCGGGCTGGCCGGCGCGCTCGACACCGGACCTGCCTCGCTCTACGCCCACGTGGTCAACAAAACCGATCTCGACGAGCTGCTCATCGAGCGGCTGTGCGCCGAGCTCGTACTACCTGAGCCCGACCCCGCGGCCTGGCGAGAGCAGATCCGCGGTGTGTGCATCCAGTTGCGCGACCAGTACCTGAGATACCCTGGGATCTCCCGCGCCGCGCTCGCCATGGTCCCCACCGACCTCGAGCTCATGCGCGTCAGAGAAGCAATGTTGGCGATCCTGCTCTCCGGGGGCGTCGGCCCGCAGGCCGCCGCCTGGGCCATCGACGCTCTCCTGCTGTACGTGGCCGCCTACTGCTTGGAGGCATCAATTTTACGCCAGCGATCAGCACAGGATGACGCAGCTTGGGTCTTCGACCGCCATGTACTGCTACGCCGGTTCACCGCCCTACCTTCTGAGACCTTCCCCCACACCACCCGCCACGCCGCCGAGCTCACCGCCGGCGAGGAGGTCCACGGCCGGTTCGACTTCACCCTCGCCCTTACGATCGACGGTCTCGCACGCGGACCAGCCGGGTCAGGGTTCAACCGGAGTTGACGAGATTGCGGGATGGCCGCAATGCATCGCTCCCGAAACGTACGGCGGCGTTCGCTACCTCGGCGGGGAGGATTGTGGCCGCGTTCGTGGTCCTGGGCTGGGCAATGCTCCTTACCAATTCGCCAGTACGTCATGACCTGCTTATGAGCCGAGCTCAACGCTTGCGGCTCGAAGTTTTAACGGTGGTGTGTGGAGCAAAACCGGAGCACGGAGCTGATCTGGACCGGTGTCAACGGGCCTGAACGGCTTCGAACATCGCCACGATGACGTGCACAGAGTCTGTTTTCGCAGGTCATCCCTGAAGTCGCCATGGACCTGGCGGTCCACCCATGGCGGAGGAAAATCGGTGGGTCGCGATGTGCAGGCGGGCGAAATTACGGCTCGTGGTGGTTGTTGATCAGGGCAGGATGACCCACCGAGCAGGCGGCGCCGCAGGGTGGTCGGCGTCGGTGATGACCTGTCCGTCCATGCGGACCCAGCCCCCGCTGCAGGTGTTCCAGCGTTCCAGCGCCCTCGCGTTGTCCCGGCCGACCTCATCCGCTCCAGCACCGTCGGCCCCGCGGCCGCATGTGGGGTCTCTGCAGCAGCTGCGTCGACAGCCGTCCCAGCAGCAGCCTCGGCCCCGGCGCGCTCAACGGGGTGTCCTCCTCGGCGGGATCGAGCTCGACAAGGTCACTGCTGTCCTCGGTGAGTTCATCGTCGTGATCGTGCTCCATGTCTGGCGCGTCGTCGTCGAGCACCGCGTCGCCGCTGGTGTCGTCGTCCAAGGGGCCAGTCCCGCCTTCCCGTGCTCACCCCGGTGGCGGTCCTCGTTCTGTGATCGTCCTACGTCGGGCGTCGCGCCCAGCTGCCGCCAGGTGTCATGTCGGGCGCTCGAGGATCCGCAGCTTGTGCATAGCCGGTCAGTGACCGGATGATCTCCGCTCGATGATCACGATGCGGTGGCAGGTACGGTTGACGCCCGCGGAGATGTCGGTGCCGGCGCGGCCGTTGCCGTTCGTGGCCGACTTACCCGAGGGCTGGGACGAATGGCTGCAGCGGTCGGAGGTCGTCCCGGGCACACCGTTCCTGCTCTCTCCGAGCTTCACCTATGACGTGGTGGTGAACGAGTTCTTCCAGAGCGTCGAGATGATGATGAGCGCGCGGAACACGCAGGTGGGCTACGCCCGGGATCTGGCGGCGTTCCTGACGTTCCTGTCCTCGGCCCGGGAGGGCCGCTCATGGCGCGACGCGACCGAGGCCGACCATCTGGCCTACTTGTTTTGGCGGCGGCGGGACCCGGAGGGGCCGCGGGCGTCGGGGGCGGCGTGGGACCGGGAGGTCGCGGCGGTGAACCGGTTCTACCGGGGCGCTGCGGCGGGGTCACGTGCGGGTGAACCCGATCCCGCAGACCGCGCGACGGTCGGCGCCGGTGGGGGCGGGCTGGGCGCATCGCGGGACGCTCGACGAGCAGCGCCCGGCCACGTATTCGCATGACGCGGCCCGGGAACGGGTGCAGTGGTTGCCGCCGGCGGAGTATCGCCTCTGGCGTGATGTGGGGGTTCGCGGGTTCACCGCGGCGGGTGTGCCGGCGGAGGGGTTCCGCGGTCGGTGGGCGGGCCGCAACGCCGCGTTCTGTGACTTGATGGTGCGCACCGGGTTGCGGTTGTCGGAGCAGGCGGCGTTGACGGTGTTCGAGGTGCCGCTCGAGCGCTGGGCGGGCGGCTATCAGCGGTTCTGGTTGCCGTCGGCGATCGCGAAGGGCCACTCAGCGCGGTGGGTCTACTGCCCGGCGTCGGTGGTGTCGCAGTTGGTGGCCTACGCCGAGGTCGACCGCCCAGCGGTGGTCGGGGATGCGCAGCAGCGTTACCGGCGGATCCGCCGGCCGCTGGTGGTCGAGGACCCGACTCGCCCGGTGGCGACGTTGGTGGGCTCGGGGCTGCGGCAGCGGGTGAAGGTCGCCGATCTCGACGCCGGGGAGCGTCGGATGTTGCTGGTCGAAGGAGCGTTGGGGTTGGAGCCGGCGATGTTCTGGCTGGGCGAGCACGGCGGGCCGTTGTCGGTGCACCGCTGGAAGAAGGTGTTCGACGAGGCCAACGTGCGTTGCGCGACGGCAGGGGTCGGGCTGCGCGCGCACCCGCACCTGCTGAGGCACACGTTCGCGGTGGTGACGTTGGAACAGCTGCAGCGCGGGCACATCGCGGCCTTGGCAGCAGGCGAGCGCGGAGCAACGCGGGCACTACACCCGGATCTTCGGCGATCCGCTGGACTGGGTGCGGCGCCGGCTGGGGCACCGCTCGGTGGTCACTACGCAGATCTACCTGCACGCGTTGGCGGAGTTGGAGATGCACACCCGGATGGCGCTGGTCCCCGACGGCTGGGAGGACCCGCTCGATCCCAATCGACATGCTGCCCGAGAACCTCGCCCGCGCCTCTGACGACGCCGGTCTGGGCACGGCGACCGGGGCGGGCGGTGCCCGGCACTCCGTCGGTGCCGGACGGTGGTGAGGCGGATCGCGACCCATCCAGGCCGGCCCGCGGCGGTCCCCGAGCCGGGTTGGGTGGCCCCGCCGGATGTGGTCGAGACCGGGACGGGGTTAACGGTGGCGTTCGCGGGCGAGGACGGGCGCCGCAGGGTCTTCCCAATCGGGGAGCTCGCGCTGGTGGGCTGGCACGCGCCGATGGCCGCAGCGGTGGCGGGGCGAGTGGGGCCGGCAGGGGCCAAGCGCACGTTGACCTCGGCGACCGCACTCTGGGGCGTAGTGGCGCGGTTCATGCGGTTCCTGGCGGAGTCCCCGCGGCCGCCCGCGACGCCGCAACTGTTGACCGCGGCCGACGTCGACGCCTACATGCAGTCCAGGATCGGGGCGATCGGTCAGCGCGGCTGGCGCGAGCTGATCGAGCTGAAGCTGCTGTTTCGGCAGGAACCGCTGGCGGGACTGATCACACCTCGGGTGCGGGACTATCTTGATCGCCGCATCGAGCGGATCGACACTCCGGCGCTGGGTGGGTACTCCGATGGCGAGTTGCTGCGCTTGATCGACTTCGCGCGAGCTGATGTCGCGGCGATCGTGGCGCGCATCGGCGCTGGAGAGCGGCTGCTCGCGGCCGGGTTGGCCGACCCGCCGCCTGCCTCTTCGGGGTTGACGGCGGAGGAGACGCGGGTCGGGTCGCAGTTGGTGCGGCTCGCGTCGACGGGGGTCGTTCCCGAGCTGACCGGACGCGACCGGCAGAAGCAGCGTGTCGCGTTGGCGGCGCGGTTGTTCGTCACCCGGCTCGACCGGGAGCCGTTGCTGATCCTGTTGGCGGCGGTGACCGGGCGCAACGTTGAGACGTTGAAGGAGCTGCCCGCCGAGCACCGGCTCCTCGACGGTGCGGCGGTCGAAGTGAGGCTGGTCAAGCGTCGTCACGGCCCGCAGCGTTGGCACGACACGGTCAGCTGGGAGATCGGGCCGGCGCACCGCGCCCTGCACACCCCGGCCGCGTTGTGGAAAAGCCGATGCCTGTTTGCGTTGGCCGGGCTGGTGGCCCCGACGATCGCGCAACTCGCGGCGACCGTCGCCGGGGTCGGGTTCGGGTTCGGGGTCCCGCTCGCCGGCGGGATCCTGCTCGGGGTGGCCGGGTTCGTCCTCCCGGATCTGCGGGCCCGCGCCCGGGCGGCGGAGATGCGCGAGGAGTTCCGCCACGCCCTGTCCGCCTACCTGGACCTGGTGTGGATCACCCTGGCCGGGGGTGCCGGGGTGGACAGCGCGCTGGCCGGCGCGGTCCAGATCGGGCAGGGCTGGGCGTTCGACCGGCTCGCCGGGGCGCTGT
>Ga0209963_1000834_pt1 | contig 25791 bp, 22 predicted proteins | sample ThiBio_1000_biof_2_FD_183957 | JGI IMG/M metagenome (GOLD analysis project Ga0209963, IMG submission 183957) | Wastewater bioreactor microbial communities from Cape Town, South Africa - Thiocy_cont_1000_biof (SPAdes) | ecosystem: Engineered > Bioreactor > Thiocyanate-remediating >...
CAGACCGCGCGCGTGTCCGACACATAGAGTGCGCCATCATGAAAGGCGAGGCCGTGCGGGCGGGCAAAGCCGCTGGCGAATGTCACGATCTTCTCTGCCTTGCCGTCGCCGTCCGCATCGCGCAGCAAGGTGACCTTGCCGGAGCGCGGTTCCGAGAGAAAGACATCGCCATTGGGCGCAACCGCGAGCCAGCGCGGACTGTCGAGACCGGCGGCGAACAGATTGGCATGAAAGCCGGATGGAAGCCGAAGGGCCGCGGCGTCGGGGCGGCCTATCCGCTCCGCCGAGACGGCTTCTGCCGGGGTGGCATAAGGTGCCGGCAGGGCCGACGGCGCGATGGAAAAGCGCGCACCGGGCACATCCCGTGCGGCCTGCGCGGGTGCGGCCAGCGCCGGAGTAAGCGAAATTGTGATGAAAAACCCGAGAAAAGCTGCGGAAGTGCGATACATGAAGCTGGCCTCCCTTTGCCGCGCAATGCCGCACGTATTGTAAAGCTGTGCTTTACCGCGCGTGCGGTAAATTTCCCGCCAGAACCAGGATCATCCCGGAAACGGGCCGCAGATGAAACGCATCATCAAGCATATTTTTCCGGCATTGGCCTTGTCGGCCATCATGACGGTTCCAGCACAGGCCGCCGACGGCGCGCGCGCGCCCGTACACAAGGTCACCCAATCGGACAGCTATGTGATGGTGGACCCGCTTTATGCGACCGTGATCGATGCGAGCCGGCCCTGCGGCATGTTGATGGTGGCGTTCGGGCTTGACATTCCCGACGCGGACCTGCGCGCGAAGGCCGAGCGGGTTCTGCCCGTGCTGCGCGACCGTTACGTGCGCAGCCTGACGGCCTTCAGCATCGCCGCCGTGCGCCCCTGGCAGCAGCCGGACGCCGATGTGGTTGCGGAACGGCTGCAGCGCGTGACAAACGAAACCCTGAAAGCGGGCGGCGCGCGTGTGCTGCTGTCCCAGATCTCGCTCCGCATCACGCGCTGACGGACACGCCCCTACATGGCAGAGATGCCGCCATCCACCTTCAGTTCCGCGCCGGTGACGAATTTGGATTCATCGCTGGCGAGGTAAAGCACGGCATAGGCGATATCGTCCGGCTCACCGATTTTTCCCAGCGGCACCTGGCGGCCGAGTTTGGCATAAGCCTCTTCCTTGCCGAAGCGTTCCACCAGATTGTCCAGAATAGGCGTGGCGATAAACACCGGATGCACCGAGTTGGAGCGGATATTGTAGCCGCGCTTGGCACAGTGCAGCGCCACCGATTTCGACAGATGCCGCACACCCGCCTTGGCCGAATTGTAGGCCGCCATATTGTGGCCCGCGATGATGCCGGCGATGGATGAAATATTCACAATGGAGCCGCCGAGCCCGGTTTTCTTCACCGTGCTGGCCATCAGCGGGATCGCCGATTTGCAGCCGAGGAAAACACTTTCCAGATCGACCAGATGGATCCGGCGCCAGACCTCAAGGCTGGTGGATTCCACATCGCTGCCACCGCCGATGCCGGCATTGTTGATGAGGATATGAAGGCCGCCAAAGGCGCGTTCGATTTCCGCAATCACGGCCTGCCACTCATCTTCGCGGGTCACATCATGGGCAAGCGCGATGGCCGCGCCCGGATGGAACTGGTTGATGCTGGCGGCGACTTTTTCCGCCCCCTTGGCATTCACGTCGCTGACCGCAACCTTCGCGCCTTCGCGCGCCAGCATGCGCGCCGCCGCCTCGCCCAGCCCCTGTGCGCCGCCCGTTACCAGCGCGATCTTTCCGGCCACCCGTCCTGTCATTGCTGCACTCCCGTTTTCGTCTGGGGCGATTATCACCTTGCCGCGGAAATCAGCAAGAATAACGGCCTGTTTCTTTCATAGGCCGGGGCGCCTTTCGCATCGAGAAAGGCTTGCGACGGCACCGGCTCTTCCAGCCGGCGGATGTGAAAGCCGGCATCGATCAGCGCATTGCCATACGTGGCGACGGTGCGATGATATTTGTGCACCGGACTGCCCAGCCAATTGGTCTGGCGCAGGCCCTCATCAGCATAATTCTCAACCGGCCAGTAATGACGGCTGGTTTTACCATCCACACACCAATCCTGTTCGGCCCGCGCGGTGAACATCGGATGTTCGACCGAAAACACAACGGTGCCGCCCGGCGCCAGCAAACGCGCCACCGCCCGGCAAACGGACGAAAAATCCGCGACGTAATGCAGGGCAAGCGAACTGACGACGAGATCGAACGGCCCCATATCAGCGCCGATCGCTTCAATCGTGCTGCGGTGGTAAAGAATGGCCAGATCGGCGGTGCGGATTTGCGCTTCCGCCAGCATCCGCACCGAGACATCGATGCCAAGAACGCGGGCCGCACCAAGTTCGCGCAGGCGGCGGGCGAGCGCGCCGGTGCCGCAGCCGAGATCGAGCACCGATTTGCCCGTAACATCCGGCAGCAGGGCGCGAAAGACCGGCCATTCATAAGCGGCGCCCAACCCCACGACCGAGCGGGGCAGGCCCGCATATTTCGCGAAGAATTCGGGATCGTCATAAATGTTCTGTGCCATCACCGCCCCGTGAATTTCGGTTCACGCTTTTCGAGGAACGCCTTGATGGCCTCGCGATAATCCTCGCCCGCCGTTGCCGCCACATATTGATCGAGGTCCATATAGGTCGTGGCGTGATGGAGCGCATTGGCCGCCGCATTGACCGATTGCTTGGTCATGCGCACCGCATTGGGGGGCAGCCGGGCCACCTTTTCAGCCCACGCCTGCGCTGCCGCCAGCACAGCACCATCTGGGGCGACCAGATCGGCAAGACCGGCTGACAAGGCATCCGCCGCGTTCAGATCTTCACCGAACATGATGAAGCGCTTGGCCCGCGCAGGCCCCATCAGCGAGACTAACCGCGGCACGGAATGCCAGCTCATGTTCATGCCGAGCGGAATTTCCGGCAGGCGCATCGTGGCACCCACTCCCATCACGCGGAAATCGCACGCCCCGGCCAGCGCCACCCCGCCGCCGATGCAGTATTTCTCGATGGCGCAAATCGTCACCTGCTCCACCCGCTCCCACGCATCGCAAAGATCGGGCCCGATCCGCACCATGTGCCGCCGTTCCAGCAGGCCGTTCGCGCGCCTACGGTCCATCGCCGGGTCTTTCAGATCGGCCCCGGCAGTGAAGGCACCTTTGGCCGACAGGACCACAACATGAGAGGTGAGATCGTCAGCAAAACTTTTCGCGGCTTCGGTCAGTTCGAGGATCAATTGACGGCTGAGCGCATTGCGCCCGTCACCGCGATCCACCGTCACCGTCGCGATCGCGCCCGCATGCGACACGGTGACGAAATCACCGATCCTGATCTCACGCATCCCACCATCTCCGCCCAATGAAATCGTCATACCGTTGCCCCGCAATTGACGCGCCTTTGGATGGCAATGGCAATGGCGATGAGAGAACAGCGGTTTTCGGGCATGGAATTTTAGCCAGGTGGGAAATTTATCGGGACTGGCGATCCCGGTCCGCGTCGGCCATTCTGCGCCACCTTACGGAGAAATGTGATGACCGCAGCCTTGGCTGCCATGTTGAGCGGGGTGGCCTTTTTTGCTTCCGCACATATGGGAACGATCTGGCCGCTGGCCTGGGTGGCGGCGACGCCGGTGTTGTGGCTCGCGTTTGGGGGAGCCAGCGTGCGCGATGCCGGCGTATGGCGAACCGCGCTCATGGCGCTGATCGCCTATCTGATCGGGCGGCTCAATCTTCTACCGGTCTACTACAACGTGCTGCCACCCCTGACGCTGGCCGCCGCCATCCTGCTGCCGGCCATCGGATTCGCTGTGGCGGTTCTGGCCGCACGTTTTGTGCACCGGCGGCTGGACGGGCTTGCGGCGGCATTCGCATTCGCCGGCATGTGGACCGCAATCGAATATGCGGGCGCAATGGGACCGGACGGGGCCACCACCTCCATCGCCTATGGCCAGGTGGGGGCACCCTGGCTGGTGCAGGCCGCATCCCTGCTCGGGATGTGGTGCATCACCTTTCTGATCGGGCTGGTCTCGAGCGCGGCCGCATTGGCGCTTGCCCGGCGCCGGCTATGGCCGGCCCTGTTCGCGGCGGCTTTGTTCCTTGGCAATACCGGTTACGGCCTGTGGCATGTGCGCCCGCATAGCGGGCCGCAAATGCGTGTGGCGCTGATCGACAGCGACGAGTTGGATGATGCCGCCACCGCCGCCGATCACTTTGCCGCCATGAACGCGGTTGCGCTTTATGCCGGGCAGATCGACACGTTGGCAGAGCGCAAGCCCGATCTTTACGTGTTGCCGGAACGGCTGGCGGTGCTTGGCCCCCAATGGCGGCAGCAGGCCGAGCGGCGCCTGATGCAAGCCGCCAAAAGCGCCGACGCCACCATTGTCGGCGGATTTGCCTTGCTGGAAAAGAACGGCAGCCGCAATGCCGCGCTTGTGTTCCGCGCAGGGGCGGCGCAGCCGCAGGTCCAGCCGCAACGGCCACACCTCTCCTGGTTTGACCGCCGCCCGCAACCCAAGCCGTTGATGACCGCAAGACGCATCGCAGTCGCGTTGGGGCACGACATGCGGTTTCCACGGTTGATACGCGCCGATGCGCGCGCGCACCCGCTTCTGGTTGCGGTGCCGGCCCGCGATTTCGGCGATGATGGCTATGCCGAAGCGCGGATCGCGATCATGCGCAGCATCGAGAATGGCTTTGCGCTGGCCCGCACGGCGCGCGACGGCGTGTTGAGCATTACCGATTCCTATGGCCGTGAAGCCGGGCGGCGTGAGAGCGCCGACGATACCAGCGTGACATTGGTGAAAACCGTGGCGCTGGGCCGCGGCGGCGGCTTTACACTTTATGCCCGGATTGGCGATCTGTTCGCCTGGGTGGCCGGCGCGCTGGCGCTGGTGCTGCTGTGCTGGGCCACGTTCAAGGACGGGAGGCCCAAACGCGAAAGGGCGGCATAACTGCCGCCCCGCCACGAAACCCGATGAATACGAGCCTTATTCCGCCGCCAGCGAGGATGGCGTCGCGAGCGTGCGCCCGCCATTCAGCTGCATCAGATATTTGATGCCTTCTTCGGCAATGTCATCGCCGACCATGCGATCGCCTTCGGCATAAAGCTCCGCCATATCGACATAAGCCGCATACTGGCCACGGGTGCGATCGGTGATGATGCCGGCTTTCAGCAGCGTCTTGATCAGCACACGGAAGATGTTGGTGGCATCCTGCATCCGGGTGCGGATTTTGGCGTCGGTAAACGCTTCCAGGAAAGCGGCCTGCGCCCAGGCCGGATCAATCCCAAAGCGCTGGCATTGGCGCAGCTTCTGATCCGGGCTGCCGAGATTGCGGAGCAGCCCGGCGAACACCGCGGCTGCCCAATCCTCGATCTTGTTGCGCTCTTCTTCCGACAATTTCGGGATGGTGCGATCGGCCCAGATCTTCCCGAATTTATGATGGAAGGCCTCGTCCGTCATCACCAACTGGCAAAGCCGCTTCAGAAGCGGATCGTTGGTGTAGGTGTAAAAGCTTGCGAACGCACCCATGGCCAGTCCTTCGACCAGCATCTGCATGCCGACGAGCTTTTTCCAAACGAGCGGCGAGCCGACCATTTCGATCAGAAGATTGCCGAGCGCAGGCCCCACCGGAACCGGCGTGCCCCAGCGCAACTGGATATATTTGGAGAAGGCGGTGACGTGGCGCGCTTCTTCCCGCGTCTGGTTCGCGGCGTATTCCTGTGCGCCCGGATCTTTCAGGATGTGGCAGAGCGATGCGGACAGCGCGAGTGCCCCCTGTTCCCCATGCAGGATGGAGGACATGGAGAAACGCACACTCTCGTTCACCCACTGCACCTTCTGCTGTTCGTTCAGCCGGTCGCCGATCGCGGTCTGCAGATCGAGGATCATGTGCGGCGGCATGAGATATTCGTTGTCGAGATCCCACGGCTGATCGAAACCGATATATTTCTTGTCGAGCGGATCCCAGAAATGGTCGTGCGTGGCCGAAATGATCTTGTCGAACGCGGTGGAACGCTTGCCGTAACGTTCCACTTCCAGCATCGCCGGAAAGTCGTTCGGATCGGCGGCGTCGTAAGCCGGGTCCTTGGTGATGTTCATGTCCATGCCGTTTCTCCCAATTGAACGGGCCACGTGATCGGACCCTTTGCGCCCTGGCGCCTATGCCATGCGTTTATATCTCCATCCGCACCCGCGCAGCCGGGATTCGGTGCTTACTCCGCTGCCGCGAGGCTGATGGGCATCGTCATTTTGCCGCCATTGAGCTTGACCAGATATTTGATGCCTTCCTCGGCAATATCGTCGCCCACCATGCGGTCGCCTTCATTATAAAGCTCCGCCATATCGACATAGGCGGCATAGATGCCGCGCGTGCGATCGGTAACGATGCCGGCTTTCAGGAGTGTCTTGATCAAAACACGGAAGATGTTGGTGGCATCCGCCATATCTTCACGGATCGCGACATCGGTCATCGCTTCCATGAAGGCGGCCTGACACCATTCCGGGTCCAGCCCCACTTCGCGATAGATCCATTCCTTCTGGTTCGGGCTGCCCAGATTGAACAGCAGCACCTGGAACACTTCCGCCGCCCAATCCTCAATCAGTTCATGCTCACTCCTGGACAGGTTGGGGATGGTGCGATCGGCCCAGATCTTTCCGAATTTGTGGTGGAAAGCTTCATCCGTCATCACCAACTGGCACAGCTTCACCATCAAGGGATCGCGGCCGTATTGGAAGAAGGTGGCGAAGGCACCCATGGCCAGCCCCTCGACCAGCATCTGCATGCCGACGAGTTTTTTCCACACCAGCGGCGAAGCCACGATATCCGTCAGCAGATTGCCGAGCGCAGGGCCGACCGGAACGGGCTTGCCCCAGCGGGCATGAATGTAGCGCGAGAATGCGGTGACATGGCGGGCTTCTTCGCGCGTCTGGTTGGCGGCATATTCCTGTGCACCCGGATCGCGCAGGATGTGGCAGAGCGAGGCCGAAAGCGACAACGCACCCTGTTCACCATGCAGGATGGAGGAGAACGACCACAGCGTGTCGAGGTTGGCGAGCTTGATCTTCTGTTTCTCGTCCAGCCTGTCGCCGATTGCCGTCTTCAGATCGCCGGATAACTTGGGATCGACCAGATATTCGTTTTCGAGATCGAAGGGTGCATCGAAGGCGATATATTTTTTGTCCAGCGGATCCCAGAAATGATCGTGGGTGGCGGAGATGATTTTGTCGAAGGCGGTGGAGCGCTGGCCATAACGGTTGATGTCCAGCATGGCTGGAAAATCGTGGGGATCGACTGCGTTGTATGCCGGGTCCTTGGTGATGTTTTCCATCGCGTTCCTCCTTGGCGTGCGCGCCAGCTTCGACGGCCCGGGTGCCGCCCGCGCGGGACCCCGAGCTTCTTTCATTATGGGTATGAAAGCGCGAAGCCGCAAGGAAAATGACGGTAACGTCATAATGGGATCACAAGATACCCTCGTGGACACCACGCTTCCCTCGCGAATTGCAACGTTATAACAATACATGATGAACGAACCCCTGATCCTTGCCGAAAACCTTCATGTGCGTATTGGCGGCGCACAGGTGCTGAGCAATATCAGCCTCACCATCACGCGCGGCGAGATCGTCACCCTGATCGGGCCCAACGGATCAGGGAAAACCACATTGCTGCGCGCACTTCTGGGCCTGACGCGGCCGGACCGTGGATTTGTGCAGCGCAAAAGCGGCATGACCGTCGGCTATGTACCGCAGCATTTCGCGCGCGACCGCGCCATGCCGCTGACCGTGCGGCGTTTCATGACCCTGTTCGGTGCACCGGCGGCAGAAGCCATTGACGACGCCCTGGCCAGGACCGGCGTCAGCGGCGTTCTGGACCGACAGGTGGCCACGTTGTCGGGCGGGGAACTGGCCCGTGTGCTGCTGGCCCGCGCCATCGCGCGCCGGCCCGATCTTCTGTTGCTGGACGAGCCGCTGGCGGCGGTGGATGTGGCGGGCGAGGCCGCACTTTACCGCCTGATCGCCGAGCTGCGCAGCGACCTTAATTGCGCGATCCTTCTGGTCAGCCACGATCTGCATGTGGTGATGAACCAGTCCGACCGGGTGATTTGCCTGAACGGCCATATCTGCTGCGAAGGCACGGCTGAGACCGTGGCACGCGACCCCGCTTTCGGCCGTCTGTTCGGCGCGAGGGCTGCAAGCGACCTGGCGTTCTACACCCATCATCACAATCACCGGCACGATGCGACGGGGCATGTGGTTCCAGGCCAGGCGGCCTCAAGTCCTGTCGCCGGGGCGGAACAGGGCGCCGGCCATGCCTGATTTTCTTTTGCGCGCGGTGCTGGGGGCAGCCTTTCTGGGCGCGGCCTGCGGGCCGGTGGGCGCCTTCGTGCTGTGGCGCCGCCTGGCCTATCTGGGCGAATCCATCGGACATATGGGGCTTTTGGGTGCAGCGCTTGGTCTTTTGATCGGCATTGCCCCGATTACCGGTGTTGCCGCGCTCTGCCTGCTGGCGGGGCTGGTGATGGCGCGCGCCGATGACGGGCTGATCCCTGCCGGTACCTTTGTCGGCATTGTCGGCCATGCCGGCCTGGCACTTGGCTTCATCATTCTGGCCGGCATGGAATCGGTGCGCGCCGATCTGATGGGCTATCTGTTCGGCGATGTTCTGGCCCTGTCGCCCACCGATATCGGGCTGATCATTCTGATCGGGGCAGGCGCGCTTGGCGGTATCGCCCTGTTGTGGCGGCCACTTCTGGCCGACACCGTAAATCCCGACATCGCGGCGGCCGAAGGAACCACACGCCCTTACGTCAATGCCGCTTTCCTCGTTCTGGTGGCGCTTCTGGTCGCGTTCGGCTTGCGCGTCGTCGGTGCATTGATGATCGTGGCGCTTCTGATCGTGCCGCCGGCCGCGGCGCGGCCCATCAGCCGCACGCCGGAATCGATGGCGCTTGCTGCGGCTCTTTTCGGTGCCGCCGCAGCACCATTGGGCATCGCGGTTTCCTGGTGGCAGGATGTGCCGGCAGGGCCTTCGATCGTTCTGGCAGCGGTTGCGCTGTTCGCAGTGTCGAGCGTCTTTGCCGCCGCAAGAGGAAACCGGTCATGACAGGTTTTCCCCAACATGCGCACGATCATGAGGCTTGCGCGGCACGCGTGCTGGAGGAGGCCGAGCGCATCACCCGCGAGCGCGGCGTGCGTTTCACGCCGCTGCGCCGTTACGTGCTGGAGATCATTCTTGCCAGCCACAAACCGGTGGGTGCCTACGATCTGTTGACCGCGCTGGCGCGGGAGGATTCGCCCGCCAAACCCTCGCCGCCCACCGTTTATCGCGCGCTGCAATTCCTGCAGGAGCAAGGCTTCGTCCATCGCATCGATTCCCGCAACGCCTATGCCGCCTGTTTCGCGCCGGAAACCACCCATCGTGGCCGCTTTCTGCTCTGCCGTATCTGCGGCTGTGCTGCCGAAATCGATGAACCCGCACTGGACGGCACGTTGAAAGCCGTGGCCGCGCGCACCGGATTTTCCGTCGAGCACGAGACCGTGGAGCTGAGCGGCCTCTGCCACGAATGCCGTGACGGCAGCGCCCACGTGGTAGAGTGAGCCCGACTCGATGAACTGGGGATTTGCTCTGCCGCTATCCGGCCTGATCGCTGCGGGTTTTGCTGCCGCCCTGCTGTTCGCCGTCGCGGCAGCCGCGGCGATCTATAGATCGCGCGCCGCACGGATCACACGGCAGTTTCATGCCCTGCCCGGCCGGGTGAAACGCGCACTGCTGCGCAACCCCGGCCTCGCCGCAAACGGTATGCGCCGGATCACCGTTCTACGCTGCCATATTGCAGCGGCAGAGGGCACACAAAGCGACGCCACGGGGCTGTCGCAATTGCTGATCGCGCTGCGCCGCGTGGTTCTTTCACAGGGTGGCGCCATTGTCCGTTTCGGTGGCGACGGATTGCTCGCGATCTGGAATGCGCCATCACCCGATCCGGATGCGATTGTGCATGCCACCCGCGCAGCACAGGCCATGCGTGCACACGTGAAAACGGCACAGGCGAATGGGCTCGCCTTGTCCATCGGCGTTTCCAGCGCCGATACGTTGTGCGGACCAATGGCCGGGGTCTATTCGGTTTTCGGTACAGCGGTTGAACGTGCCGCCGCACTGACCGGAAACGCCGACGGCTTTGCGATTATCTGTGATGGCGCAACCGCGGCAGTGGCAAGCGCGCAATTTGCCCTGCTGCCGCTCGACATGCCCGACGACGTTGCGGGCGAGAACCAACGCCATGCCGTGCTGGGCGACCAAGGCATGCGCGCAAGCCCGCAATTCCGCGCCGCTGCGACCTTTCATGCCCGCATCTTCGATGCCATGGCGGCAGCGGATTATGCCGCGGCGCGCGATCTGGTGGCGCAGGCGCGCCGATTGTCGGGTGCGAGCCAGAGCCTTTATGACCGCTATGACGAACGCATCACCGCTGCGGCAGACACTGATAAAAATATCGCCCTGAAACGCGCCGGTTAAGCGCCGCCAGCTATGGCGCGCCAAGGCCGTAAAACGCCGCCGGTGCCCCGCTCAAAACCGCCCAAAGCTGATCGCCATAGGAGAAATGCCACCACTCATTTGGGTGACCGGCGAAACCCTCCGCCGCCATCACCCAATGCAACAGGCGGCGATTGGCGCGGGCCTCCGCATCCGAAAAACTCCACCCGTCCTCATCGCGCTCAAACCGGTCGCGATGGGCGAGCGGTGTGGCATCATCGAACAGCGAGCCCATCCACAATGTTTCGCCGCCGATCCAGCGAATGGTCAGATCGACCGCCGCGCCTGTTTCATGCGGCGCTGGAGAGGCTGCATCGGCCGTGGGCGCGGACCAGTAGTTTTCCACTTCGCGGATTAAGGCCGCACCGGTCAACGCGGGATCACGGGCAGTCAGCGCAGCCGGCATCCAGATATCGTGGAAATAAGCCTGCACCGCGCGCGGCCGCCAGGCATCGAACAGGAACAGTTCCAGCCCGGCCGCCGCCAGACGTGCGTTCACGGCCGAAAGCTTTGCCGCCACAGTGCCGCGCCCATAGAGACCGGGGATCGAACCTTCGATACGCCGCCAGTAAGGCGGATTGCGCAAGGAATGATAGTAATTCTCACCCGCCAGGCCATGCCTGCGCAAATCCACCAGCGCTTCGTCATAAAGCGGGTTGGCACGATCGATCCTGTGACGGCGGGCATTGCGTTTCGCAGTCCGGGCCGCAACCTGATCCGGCAAGGACGTATTGCGGCACTCCTCAAGCGCACCGAATATGCTCATGCCTCACCCCAAGCCGAATACATCTGCTATCTAGGCAGGCTTCTATCTAAGCCAGCTTCCCAGGCAATGAAAACCAGATGAATGATCCCACCCGCCATTTTCCCGATACGTACCGCGAGGCGCGGGCGAATTTCATCAAGGCAGCGGATCGCGCCGGGCTTGACATCACCACCCGCGTTCACCCCGGCGCCAAGGGGCCGCGCGGCCGCCCGCTTTTTCTCGATGTTGCGCGCGCCGGTGAACGTGACGCCCCGCACGCACTGGTGCTGATTTCCGGTACCCATGGGGTGGAAGGCTATTTCGGCTCCGCCGTGCAAACCGGATTGTTGCGGGAAGGTTTGGTGGAGCACGTGCCGCCCGGCACACGCGTTCTGCTGATCCATGCCTTCAATCCATTCGGCTTTGCCTGGAATCGCCGGGTGAATGAAGACAATGCCGATCTCAACCGCAATTTCGTGCAGCACACAAAACCGCCACGGAACACAGCCTATGACACGCTGGCACCGTTCATCGCCCCGAAGGATATGGCGCCTGAGGCACTGAAGACCGCCAACGGGCATTTGCGCACCTACGCCGCCACCCATGGTGCATTTGCGCTGCAAACCGCGATCAGTGCCGGGCAATATCATCATCCCGATGGACTTTATTTCGGCGGCCAGAAAGAAAGCTGGTCGGCGGCGATGCTGCGCGACATCGCGATCGAACATCTGCGCGGCGTGAAGAAGATGATCGCGATCGATTACCACACCGGGTTGGGCGAGACGGGGGACGCCGAAATGATCTGCGAGGATTTGCCCGGCAGCCCGGCCTATGCACGGCAGAAGAAAATCTGGGGGCGATATGTGCATTCAAACGAGGGAGGTGAATCGCTTTCCGCGCCGTTGACCGGCACACTGGACCAGGAATTCGCCCGCCTGTTTCGGGACTGCGAGCTGACATTCGCCGCGCTGGAGGTTGGAACCGCACCGATGCGCGATGTGTTCAGCGCCCTTCGCAAGGACAATTGGCTGCATCTGCAAAAGACACCCGACCGCACCGTGTTCGACGCCATCAAGCGCGAGATCCGCGCCGCCTTCTATCCCGACACGGCGGACTGGAAACGCAAGGTCTGGCACCATGCCATCGAGACCTTGGAGCCTGCCCTCGCCGCCATCGCCTGATGAAGACCCTGGAAGAGCCGCAGAATTCCAAATATGAGGGCGCCCTGGCGATTGCCGGACAGCGGGGGCGTAGGCTATAGCATGGGTACCACGCACCCGTAGCTCAGCTGGATAGAGTGCCGCCCTCCGAAGGCTCGTGTCAAGTGGGTTCGTTCGAAGGCAACTGAAGAAAGGGATTTAAAAACAGCATCTTGGAAACCAAGGCTCATCGCCGCAGACGTCCGGAGAAAGTCGCGTAAGCACCGCGTAAGCACTTTGGGGCGAACAGAAGCGGACCGGCGCGACGCGGAGCGTAGCTTTTGGATAATTCGAGTGAGGTCTGGTTTATAGTCGCTGAATCCGTTGACCCTCACGGGTCGACAGGGCTAGGCAAATGAGAGATGCACCCGTAGCTCAGCTGGATAGAGCGCCACCCTCCGAAGGTGGAGGCCACACGTTCGAATCGTGTCGGGTGCGCCACTTGGGTAAAAACCGCGAACTCGGCACTCCGCCGAACCTACGCCCGCGCAGGCAATGAGGGTTCGGAGGAGTTCTGTACTCGAGCCCGTGATCCGCACCTCGGTTCTGTAGCCACGTCGACACGCTGTGCAAGCGCGCGCAAATGGTCGCGGCGGTAGCTGCGATCTATTTCTGCAGCTTGGGCCGTGCAGCCAGAGCGAACGCACGCAGCGTCTCAGGTCACCACGGCATAGGCCTTCTCCATCAGCGGCACCGAGCGCTCAGCCGTCCGCATGCGCCTGGTCGCGCAGCGCGCGGAGTTCGGTTATGTGCGCGACAAAGAGGAGCTCATTTGAATCCAAAAAGTATGGTCAACCCATTCGCGCTTAAGGTGCTTTCGAACCTCGAATAGGCGGCGGCTGGGCGGGGCCCAGAGCGTTGGTCCAGACCATGATCCCGATTAAGGCGAGCCCCGCGAAGATCGCACCTGCAATGAAGGTGGCGCCGGGACTGATCGTTGTCCAAAGCCAGCCCGCCAGGACGCTCGCCGCGAGCAAGGCGCCACCGGTAATCAAACTATAGATGCCAAGCGCTGTGCCACGCAGATCCGCGGGCACGCGGTCAACAACAAGGGCAGAGAGCAGGCCCTGCGTCGCGCCCATGTGCAATCCCCAAAGGGCTGCACCTGCAAGGACCTGCCACCCTGTACCGGATGTTGCCAGAACCAAATCCGCCGCAATCAGGAATCCCACTCCGAGGATTAGCAGCGTCGGCCGGCTCACCGTGTCCGACAGACGGCCGAACGGATAGGCAGTTGCCGCATAGACGACATTCATCGTGACGAGGACACCAGGAATGAGCGCGACAGCCACGCCGACATGCTCAGCAGCGAGTAACAGGAAAGCTTCGCTAAACCGAGCAAGCGTAAGCGCCATTGCAATACCGACGAGCCACCAAAAACCGACGCTGAGCCGAGCCAGTTGGGCGCGTTGGATCGGAAACCGCCGCCGCTCCTGAGAACTCGATGTCGCCTCCGGCTCGCGAACGCCGAATACGATCAGGAATATCGCGATGAACGCCGGAATCACCGCCAGCCAAAAGACGAGACGAAAGTTGTCGTTACTCACCGCCATGAGGAGTATGGCAAGAAGCGGTCCCAAAAAGGCGCCCACCGTATCCATCGACTGGCGGAGGCCAAAGGCGGTGCCGCGCAACTCAGCCGGCGTCACGTCGGCGATCAGAGCATCACGGGGCGCTCCGCGAATGCCTTTGCCGATACGGTCAATGAAGCGGGCGATCAGCACCATGCTCGGACCCGTGGCCAGGGGAAACAGCGGCTTCGTGACCGCCGCGAGGCCATACCCAATCAGCACAAGAAGCTTTCGCTTCCCGATCCAGTCGCTGATTGCGCCGGAAAAGATCTTCGTGATGGAGCCGGTCGCTTCGGCGATGCCCTCTATGACGCCCACGGATAGGGCACTGACTCCCAGCACACTTACGAGGAACGCCGGGAGTAGGCTGTGAATCACCTCGGACGACATGTCCATGAACAGCGAAACGACACCGAGCGCTACGACGGTGCGCGGGATCGCACGCAAACCACCGGTACTCTGACCGGCCTCGGGTTTCTGTTCGGCTAGGAGACTCATCGTTCAGCCCACTTATCGCGCGTTGAGTTTGTACCGACTGAACCGGCGGCCGCTCATTTCCCGAACCGCCGCTTGCGGCGTTGGTAATCTCGCACGGCACGCAGGAAGTCGATCTTGCGGAAAGCCGGCCAAGGAACATCGCAGAAGTAGAATTCGCTGTTTGCGCTCTGCCAGAGCAGAAAACCGGATAGTCGGATCTCACCACTGGTCCGAATGATAAGGTCCGGGTCGGGCGCTCCGGCCATGTAGAGGTGGAGTCCGATCGTCGAAGATGTGACCTCGTTGATCGCGTCCGCAAATGCGAGGCCTCGTCGCGCCTGGTCAGCGAGCAAGCTCCGGACCGCGTCGACGATCTCCTCACGTCCGCCGTAAGCGACGGCAATGGTCAGTATCATGCCGTCGTAGTTTGCGGTTGCCTCTCTTGCGGCACGGATAGCCGCGACAATGGATCCGGGCAACAACTCGAGCTTGCCGATCGCCCGTACCCGGACCCGCCGCCGGTGAATCTGCGGATCGTGAACCAGAGCCCGAAGCTTGGCTTCGATGGCCGCAAGAATGCCGGCGACCTGACCACTGGGGCGTTCGAGGTTGTCGGTCGAGCAGACCCAAAGTGTGACAGCGGGGATCGCCAGTTCACCGCACCAGTCGAGCACGGCATCGAGCTTGCGGGCGCCCACCGCGTAGATCTCATATGGGTCGCACAGGCCGTGGCGCTCACCATGTCGTCGGTTTCCGTCGAGAATCATCGCGATATGGCCCGGAATCGGCGCGTTCCGTACCTGGCGAACGAGCCGATGTTCATAAAACCGATATAGCGAGCGCGTCACCAAGCTCAACGGATCAGATAACCGCCGTTCGGCAGGCTCGCTCACCCCGGGAAGCTCGCGCGAAACCGCACACGATCGAGCGAATTTCTCCGAGCTGGAGCAAAAGGGATACGTTCCGTGCCTTGCGGGTTCAGTCATCCGCGGCGCCTGTAGTGCTGAGTTGCGCAATGGCAAACTCATCCGTAATGGGCTCGAACCGCCCGTAACGCAGCGCGAGCGTCGGCAGAACGAGCAGATTCAGCACCATCGAGGTCAGGAGGCCGCCGAGAATGACGATGGCCATCGGTCCCTCGATCTCCTGTCCCGGAGCGCCGCTGCCGATCGCCAACGGCAGAAGCCCAAGCCCGGTCACGAGAGAGGTCATCAGGATCGGCGTCAACCGATCGCCGGCGCCTTCGATTGCCGTTGCAAGTTCCCAACTCATGCCTTCAACCGCGACCAGGTGCTCGTAATGCGAGATGATCAGGATCGAGTTGCGTACCGTAATTCCGAATACCGTCACGAAGCCGATCATTGAGCCAAGCGTCAGCAGACCACCGGTGCCAAATACCGCCAGGACGCCGCCCACCAGAGCGAACGGCACGTTGACCAGAATCAGCAGGAGGTTTTGCCAGCGGCGCGTGACGATCGACAACAGGAGCACAATGGCGACGCCGACAATAATGGAATTCAGGATCAGGTTGCTCTGCGCCTGGGCCTGCGCCTGGGCACTGCCGGCAAATTGGACGTAGGTGCCAGCCGGCAACTTGACCTGAGATGCGATCCGGTCGCGGGCCGCTTGCACGACGGCGGACGTTGAGGCCCCAACAACATTGAAGGTCACGCTCGCCATCCGCTGCCCGCCTTGGTGCATGATCTGGTAGCGGCCGCTGGCCTCGTAGATGTCGGCGACCTGCTTCAGCGGAACGAGCGTGCCATCAGGGGCCCGCAGCGGAAGATTGCCGATATCGCTGACGCTGCTCCGATCCTTGGCGTTCAGGATCAGGACCACATTGAAGACCTGATTGCCCTGATAGGTTTGGCCGACGGTGTCGCCGGCGTAGGCTGATCTCACTACGTCCAGGACATCAGTCGGAGCGAAGCCCCAGCGAACCAGCGCGGACTTGCGCAACCTGATCGTCAACTGCGGAAGGCCGGGCGGGGACTGTACCGTGACTTCCGTGACGCTGGGCACCCCGCCGAGCGCTCGCGCAACTTCCTGCGCCTTCTGGTCGAGGACATCCAGATCATTGCCGAAGATGTTCACCGCGACCGCGGCGGTATAGCCCGAGAGCGTTTCTTCGATCCGCTCGCTCAAGAAGGTCTTGACCGAAAAGTTTACCCCGACGAAGCGCCCAAGAGCTTGGCGAATTTCCGCTTGGGCGTTCTCCTGCTCGTCTCCCGAAAGGCCGGGTTTGAGGTCGACTTCGAATTCGCTGTAGTGGGTGCCGAAAACATCGCCTGCAAGCTCTGCTCGACCCACCCGCTGCGCCACTGACCGTACGGCGGGAATCGTCCGGAGCCCCTCTGCAACGCGTGCGCCGATACTCAAAGATCTTTCGATAGACGTGCCGGGAACCGCCGACATGTGGATGATGAAGTGGCCTTCCCTCAATTCCGGAATGAAGCTGGCGCCGAACAGCGGCAAGGTGGCACAGCCAACAATCGTGAACGCCGCCGCCAGCGCAATGACCATGCGTGGTCGGCTTGAGATCCGGAGCAGCAGCGCCTCATAACGCGCGCGGGACCAGCGGACGACCGGAGGCGCGTCCGTTTCCGTACGCTTTGCCAGCAACGCCATGCTCAGCGCCGGAACAATCGTTAGGGCCACGACGAGCGAGGCGAGGACCGCCAGGCTGTAGCTGATCCCGAGGGGGGCGAACAGCGCGCCGGATATGCCCGGCAACAGAAGGATCGGCACAAACACCAGGAGCACTGCGAAAGTCGCGTAGACGACGGGACCCCGGACTTCGAAAGCGGCATCGAGGACGACACGGGCGGCGGGCCGCGGATGGGGGCGTTGCCGGTTCTCGCGCAAGCGCCGGACGATATTTTCAACCCCGATCACGGCGTCGTCCACCACGACACCAACCGCGATCGCGAGGCCACCCAGTGTCATGGTGTTGAGCGTGCCACCCAGCCTCTCGAGGACGATGATGCCGGCGAGCAGCGATAGGGGTATGGCGGCAATCGCGATGGCAGCCGTTCGCAGGTCGAACAGGAACAGCGTGAGAATAACGACGACCAGTGCGCCGCCGATATACATCGAGCTACGAATGTTGCTCATCGCCGTGTCGATAAAATTGGCCGGGCGAAAGAGATTTGCGTGAAGCTCGATCCCCTGTTCCTTGAGGCCAGGCGCCAGGTCCGCGAGGGCCGCTTCAACCCCACGCGTCACTTCCACCGTGTTGGCGCCGTACTGCTCGGAAACATTCAGCACCACACCGGGCTTGCCGTCGATGGCGGCGGCGCCGATCGGCGGCTCAGGCGCTTCGACCACATTTGCGACGTCGCCAAGCGTTACCCTCGCTGCACCCTGGGTGAGCAAGACCGTGCGCGCGAGTTGGTCGGGAGTCAGCGATTGCCCTTCGGTCTGGAAGACAATGCGTTGATTGGCCGTGTCGATGAACCCGGCCCCGCGCACGCCCGTGGCCTTCTGGGCCGCCGCGAGCACGTCATTCATGCCGAGCTGGTAGCGCGCGAGTTGGTCGGGGCGGACCTGGATCTGGAGAGAGCGCGTGTCGCTTCCAAACACGGAAACATTGGCCACCCCCGGCACTGCAAGCAGCCGCGGACGCAGGGTCCATTCCGCTGCGGTCTTGAGGTCCATCAGGGAGCGCGTGCCCGAGGTCAGACCCGCCACCAGCACGATGCCGGTAGATGACGTCAGGGGTGTCATGGCGGGTGCCTTGACCCCTTGCGGAAGCTGCTGTGCCGCGACAGCGAGACGCTCCGCCACGACCTGCCGGTCGAGATAAATGTTGCTGGCGGGGTCGAAGAAGACGTTGACGATGGAAAGGCCCTGAATGGAGGTTGAGATCAGTTTCTGGATTCCTGGCACGCCGTTGATCTGGGTCTCGATCGGTGTCGTGACCAGCATCTCAACCTGTTCCGGCGTGAGGCCCGCAGCTTCTGTCTGGATACTGACCTGGGGCGGAGCGAACTCGGGAAAGACGTCGTATTTGGCGCCGAGCAGGCTGAAGACACCGTAGCCGAGCAGCAGGCATCCAAGCGCGATGACCACACCGCGGAAGCGGATGGAGAAGGCGATGATGGCCGCTTGCAAACCGGAAGGGCGGGCGCCAGGAGACGAGGTCATTTCTAATCTCCCCCGACCTGGATCTGCGCGCTGAATTCCTGTGACAGCAGCATCTGCGCGCCCTTCACCACGAGGGCATCATTCATCGGAAAAGCTTGCGCAGCTCCATTCGATACGGAGACATCGGATTCAGACTGCGGGGTAGTCGCGAGTGCAGGTACGACATACCCACCACCCGGCCCCGGCAGCGTCGTGGGGATTTCGCGACGGGTAAAAGTATTAGCCGCGGTCTGGAGATAGACCCACGCTCGGCCCTGCAACCAGACGACCGCGGATGCCGGAATGGCGACACCTGACGTTGGTTGACCGACATGGAGAAGCGCGATCACATTCATGCCGGGAAGTGCCCCACTCGCGGCATCGGCGGTGAAGAAAAAACTCACGCCCTGGATTTTGGGATCGGTACGGGTTGCCGGAGAGATGAATTCGATGCTGACGCGTTGTCCAGTAGTGGTCTCGATCGATGCCGTCTGAGGCGCCTGCGGGAGCGAGACTCCCAAGGGCAACGTGACCTGGACCAGAACCCGTTTATGCTGGACGAGGTCTTTAGCGAGCACCGTGCCGTCCGTGAGCGACAGACCGAGAACCGGCCCCCAGGCCTGGTACGCACTTGCTGCCGCGTTTTGGGTCTGCACCTGTGCGGCTCGCACGCTTGCCGCATCGGACTGGTAGGTGGCCTCCGCCGCCTGGAGTTGGGCCGTCGAGAAGTTCTGTTCGTCCTTGTGCAGCACCTGTGCGCGTTGGAACGCTGCCTGCGAAGCGACAAGCTTGGCTTCAGCAATAGCGAGCTGGGCCTTGGCATTGGCGATCGTGTTACCGAGATCCGTGAACGGCTGCAGGTCGAGGACACTGCCGTAGGCCTGCACCTGCTGTTGGTATGGCGCGGCATTTGGGTGCTTCAGCTGAATGTCGGCCTGCTGCTGCAAATCAGGACTCAAAGTGATGACGGGTGCTCCGGCGTTGTTGTGCGAAACTTGAACAGCGGCCTTCACCGGCTGCTCGCGCTTAGCTTCCGCCGTCGCTTCGCCGCGGCCCTCCACGAAGCCCCAGACGAGGAGCCCGCCCAGACCGATGGTGACAAGCGCGGCGATGATCATCCAGACCAGCGGTCTCGCTCTGAAAGACTGCTGTCCATTCATAGGGAAGGCTCCGAATGGGAAAGACCCGATTCCTGTTCGGGAACCACAGGCCAGTGGCCGGGATCGAACAGCGGTTGTTGAAGCGCATCCTCCAAGGCGCCGATGGCCTGCCGCTGCTGCGCCACCGCATCGAACCGTGACACTGACGTGGCGGCGACTCCGAGTTCTGCCGTCACCAGCGTCACCCGATCGACCTGGCCGGCGCGAAACTGACTTGCGATTTGACGCTCGCGGCGTTCGTCGTCAGCAAGCAGAGCATCGCCAGTCGTGACGCTTCGCGTCGCTGCGCGGTAGGCCGTCGCCGCCTGGTCGATCGCGCCGATGATCTGGGCCTGAAGCGCGGTGAAGCTGGCCGCCGCCTGTTGCCTGTTGGCGAGCGCCTGAGCGATCGGTCCCTGATTCTGGTTGAAAATCGGAAGATGGTCCGCGCCAACGCCAACCATGTATTTATTGACACCAAAGTCGTAGTTATAGCCGGGGCTCAGAGTGACGTTCGGGTACTGGTTGGCGATCTGGAGCTGGAGCGCCGATTGCGCCGCGTCATACTCTTGGAGGCTGGCTTGCACATCAGTCCGCTTCGTGAGCGCTTCCCGGCGCAATTTGCCTGTGTCTGGATTCGCAGGAATCGGCGGAGGGTGACGGAAGGCGTCGAGCGAAAGGTCCACGCCATCGAGCGCCCGTACCGGAACGCCGAGGGCGGTCGCGAGTTGAGCGCGCGCGGCCGCCTCCGTCTGCTCGAGATTGCGAATTGAGAAGGTGATTTGAGCCCGGGCCACGCGGACAAGCATCACATCCACAGAAGATGCCTCGCCCACCGCAAGCCGCTGTTCGAGAAGCCCAACCAACTGCTCCTGGAGATCCAGTTGTCGATGGGTCAAGACCAATCGCTGCTGAGCCGCCCACAGATTCAGAAGAGCGGTCCTCACGCGAGTGCGCACTTGCCAGCCGGCCGTGGCGAGATCCCAGCGTGCGGAGTCCGCAAGGTGCTGGGCTTGCGCGGTGCGGTTTTCACGCTTGCCGAAGGTCTCGATCAGGAAGTCAACCACCGGCCCGACGGTCATCGCTGCAGCGCCTACCGGGATTGCGCCAGCCACTACGGCTTGACCAAAAGCATTCGTGATGCTCAGGGCGGGGTTGGGGCGCTGGCGAGCGGTAATCACGCCCGCCTCTGCGCTCGCCAGCTTGGCATTCGCGATCGCAATATCCGGGTGATAGTAGATCGCGGCAAGGGTAAGCGTAGAAAGGTCCCAGGCCGGTGGTGGGTCTGCTTTTCCGCTGCGGTCGAGCTCTACCTCGATGAATTTCTGCAGCCGCTGATCGCCAAGCGTGCGGCTGTCAAGCCCACTGGCGTTGTCGATGGGAGAGACGGGCTCCGGATGATAGCTCGCACAACCGGCGACAAGCACGGTCAAGCAGCCGGCCAAAACTATCCTGCGCAGCACAACCACTCCACCCCCAGACCCAGATACCGCAGCCTGATCAGCCTGCAGGAATGCCCCGAGGGTAGAGATCGCGCCTGACGCGACCATTAAGCCCAGATGACGGAACCGTCATCTGGGGCGCTGCATGGTACGGGCGGGGCAACGACGGTTACTTACGCCTTCCGCGGGAACAATAGCGTCGCTTGTGTGCCGCGTTCGAGTTCACTGTCGATTTCAATCGTTCCGGAGTGCCGCTCCACGATGCTCTTCACAACTGCCAAACCAAGTCCGACATTGTGGCGAGAACCCGATCGCGCCCGGTCAACCCGATAGAACCGGTCCAGAACATGCGGAAGATGCTCCGGCGCAATGCCACAGCCCGTGTCCATCACACTCACCTTCAACCACGATTGGTCACCGCAGGCGGTAATCTGAACCGTGCCATCCTTTGGCGTATGCGTGATCGCGTTCGAGACGAGATTACCGACCGCTTGCTGGAAGAGCGTCCGGTCGAGGGGTGCCCAAAGGTCATCCGTTACAGGCGCACGCAGGTCGACGCCTGCTTCCGCCGCAGCGGCCTCGTAGAACTCCTGAACCGCGGCCAACTCCTTACCAACATCAATGTTCTCACGCTGAAGCGGTTCGGGTGTGTTCTCGGCTCTTGCGAGAAACAGCAGGCTCTGAATCACACGCGATATCCGCGCGCACTCCTCCAGGCAAGAGCCAAGGAGCTCGCGGTAGTCTTCGCTAGATCGTGCCTTAGTCAGAGCGACTTCAATTTCCCCGCGCAAGTTGTTGATCGGCGTGCGTAGCTCATGTGCGACGTCGTCGGAGAATTGTGAGATGCGCGCGAACGAATCCTGGAGCCGGTCGAGCATGGTGTTGAAGGTCCGAGCCAACCCCGACAGTTCAGCCGGCAGTCCGACCATGCCGATCCGTTCGTGCAACGTAGTCGATCGAATACGCTCCGCGGTGCGGCCGATGCTTTCGATCGGTCGCATCCCGGCCCTGGCGATAACGTAACCTGCGATCGAACAAAGGACCAACGACACACTCAATACCAGCCAGAATTGTTCTCGGTATCGAGCGAGGACATTTTCTTCGTTGTGACGGTCCATCGCGATCTGGACAAAGCGAGCAGGTGCGCCAGGTGTCTCGCCTTCGACACGCGCAGCCAATGTTTGGAACAACTTGCCCGAGCTTGAGACGACCTCGGGGGTTACCTTTTCTCCTGATCCCAGAACCCGTAGGTCTGCCGCCGTTGGGCTTGGTAATTCGCTGGACATACCCGGGGTTTCAAGAATGGTCCGGCCGCCATCATCAAGTACGCGGACGTAGACTTGTGGCTGCTGCTCGGGGCGCCACGCTGGTTCTCGGTCGTGTCGATCCGGCAGTACACTTGGCGGCGAAGACCGCAGCAGCAGACGGACATTGTTAAAATTGTCGTCTAGAACCCGAATATCCTCTCGTTCCAGGTTCGTGGCCAAAACCCAATACAGAAAGCCAGTCGCAACGAAGATCAGCGTGAAGGCCGAAAGCGCGTACCAGATCGTCATCCGAAGTGCGATAGACAGCGGCCGGTGCCCTGGCAGCCTGGAACCCTCCGCCATTTTAGGGCCGCTCTTCGAACACATAGCCGACGCCGCGGACGGTGTGGATCAGCTTCGTCTTGTGTGGATCGTCCACCTTCGACCGCAGACGTCGCACATGCACGTCCACCAGATTCGAATCGCAGTCGAAGTTGATGTCCCAAACCTGCTCAGCGATTAGGGTTCGAGACAGCACGTCGCCCGTCCGCCGCATCAAAAGAGAAAGCAGCAAGAATTCCTTTGGCGTCAGATCGAGGGGCCTGCCGCTGCGACTCGCACGGTGGCGCACGAGGTCGATTTCCAAATCGGCCCCCTTCAAGACGGAAGCTTGCCGGATTGCGCCGCGCCGCAAGATGGTGCGAACCCGCGCGAGTAGTTCGGAGAAGGCAAAAGGCTTTACGAGATAGTCATCGGCGCCGAGTTCCAACCCCTTTACCCGATCATGCACGGCATCCCGCGCGGTCAGAAAGAGAACTGGCGTCGAAACGCTACGACGGCGAAGGTCCGCGATAACTGTCCATCCGTCGCGAAGCGGCAGCATCACGTCCAGAATTATCAGGTCGTAGCTTCCCGTATAGGCGAGGTGACACCCGTCCTCGCCGTTCTCCGCCAAATCTGTGACGAAGCCGTTCTCTTCCAACCCCTTCTTCAAATAGTGGGCGGTCTTTATCTCGTCCTCGACGATCAGAACTCTCATGGCGTTCTCGACTGCATTCGTTCGACGCGGGAAGAGGATGACGTTACCAAGCTAGTCTCCTTCCCCATTTCGCCTGGAAGCCTTCTGCTCTTCGATCCATCTATCCATGTCGATCAGCTTGAACCGCCATTGGCCGCGAACCTTGAACGCGGGCAGCTCACCTCTCTGGGCCATCGTGTAGACGGTTTTGTCCCCGACTTTCAGGAGCCCCGCTACCTCTGGCAAAGTCAGAATTTCGTCAGCCATGAGTTACAGGCCCTTCATGAGCGAGGATGCCAAAGAACGCCATATATTACCAGAAACCGCCAGCGGCAAGCTCTTCTAACGGTCCCGGTCAACGCCGTAGCCCCACACAAATTATGATCGCCGTCTGGATTCTCGCCTTTGTCGCCGGTGTAGCCCTCATCGTCTGGGGCGCTGAAGCGTTTGCCGAACATCTTGGCGCGGCGTCCGTGCGCTTGGGCGTGAGTACCTTTGCCTTGGCGCTCTTGCTGGCCGGAGCCGAACCCGAGGAACTGGCGACTGTCGTGGTGGCATCGCTGCCCGGTTCGCCGGGTATCGCGGTCGGCGACGTTATTGGCGCCAACGTCGCAATCTGCCTCGTCGCTCTTGGCGTCGGCGCGGTAATCGCGCCGCTACCGTTCCGGGCGAGCGTCATGCGCTGCGCCATTCCCGGCGTGCCGCTTGGGGCCATCGCTGCGTGGATCGCGTGGGATGGCGCAGTCCCACGGGGTCCAAGGCGCTCTGCTTGTGGGATTCTACATCATATTTGTCGGCGCTATCTGGATCATCGAGCGGGGAAATGGTCCTCACTGCGGGGTCCAGCTCAGTCGCTGAATCCGTTGACCCTCACGGGTCGACAGGGCTAGGCAAATGAGAGATGCACCCGTAGCTTAGCTGGATAGAGCGCCACCCTCCGAAGGTGGAGGCCACACGTTCGAATCGTGTCGGGTGCGCCAACCTCCCTAGATTTGCGCCTTGTGGCGCGACTCGGATTAGGTTGGCCGAGGGCTCGAAGATGTCGAGCCAAACCATCTGTCGTGCTCCCAATCGCCGCCCGTGCGGATGTCGCGTCACCCGAAAGCCTTGAATTAGCCCCACCCGCTATTAATATATATGGCGATAAGCTTTAATAGCGGCGAAGCTAATTAAAGGATCGCGCGTGACGGACGGAGAGAACCAAAGGCTCGGGGCCTATGTTGAAACGAGCGCGGGAGGCGAGCGCGTGCGCGCCTATGTGCCTGCCCCGCTGCCGCCAAAGCCGTCGCTCGAACTGGGCCGGTTCATGCACGTCTACGAACGCGCCATCGCCGCGGTCGGGCGCCTCGACGGCGTGACGACGATCCTGCCCTCGACGCCTTTGTTCCTCTACATGTACGTCCGCAAGGAAGCCCTCCTGTCCTCTCAGATCGAGGGGACGCAATCCTCGCTTTCCGATCTGCTGCTGTTCGAAAATCATGAAGCGCCGACGGTTGAACTCGACGACGTGACCGAGGTCTCGAACTACGTTGCGGCGATCGAGCATGGCGTCTCCCGGATGCGGGGCGGATTTCCCCTGTCGCTCCGGCTGATCCGCGAAATGCACGCCATCCTGCTCAAGTCGGGACGGGGCGCTGCAAAGCAACCGGGCGAGTTTCGCCGCTCGCAGAACTGGATCGGCGGAACCCGGCCCGGCAACGCGCTGTTCGTGCCGCCGCCGCCGAACCAGCTGGACGAATGCCTCGATGCGCTCGAGCGCTTCCTGCACAGCGAGGATGCGGCGCTGCCCCCGCTCATCCGGGCGGGCCTGGCTCACGTCCAGTTCGAGACGATCCACCCCTTTCTCGACGGCAACGGGCGCCTGGGTCGGCTGCTCATCACGCTGATCCTGTGCGAGGCGGGAGTGCTGCGCGAGCCGATCCTCTATCTCAGCCTGTTCCTGAAATCCCGACGCGACGACTATTACCGGCTCCTGCAGGAGGTCCGGCAGGCCGGGACGTGGGAGACCTGGATGGAGTTCTTCCTGACCGGCGTGGCGGAGACCGCGGAACAAGCTGCCGCGACGGCTCGCGATCTGATCGCCATGTTCGACGCCCATCGACAGGAGATCGCCGGCCTCGGCCGAGCGGCCCCGTCGGCCCTACGAGTCCACGAACTGATGCAAGCCAGCCCGATCGTCACCATCCAGACTGTCTCCGAGAAACTCGCCGTCTCCTTCCCGACCGCCAGCACGGCGCTGGAAAATCTCGCCAAGATAGGGGTCGTGCGCGAGACCACGGGACGGC
>Ga0209963_1000839_pt1 | contig 25681 bp, 27 predicted proteins | sample ThiBio_1000_biof_2_FD_183957 | JGI IMG/M metagenome (GOLD analysis project Ga0209963, IMG submission 183957) | Wastewater bioreactor microbial communities from Cape Town, South Africa - Thiocy_cont_1000_biof (SPAdes) | ecosystem: Engineered > Bioreactor > Thiocyanate-remediating >...
TTGACCAGTGGTTCGAGGATTACAATGAGTTCCACCCCCACAAGGGGCTCAAGATGAAGTCGCCTCGACAATTCATCCGCAGCCAATTACTAACCGCATCCTGTCCGGTTCAATAGGGGCAACTCCATTTAGTGAGTGTACTCGATCGTAAATCTGTCAAGAGTTATACCCCAAAGGCGGTACCCGTAGCGGCGATTGTAGCGCTCGTAAAAGTCGCGCTAGAAGCTATCGAAAAAAAGAATTTTCAAAAGTGGCAATCAGATATTTCTGGACAATTGAATGAAATCTCAGAGAAATTAGACACTATTATCAGAGATATTCAGGCTTTAGAAGGTGAAATAAGGGAAGTTCCAAACAAAACCGCTGTAATTCTTTTTAGGACAGAAATTGATTCTCGCCGCCAGCGAATCGAAGAGGTCATTGCCGGAGTAAATAACGGAACTGCTACGGAAGAGGAAAAACGTAGATTGGTGAGGTTAACAGACGATCTATCTGGACCTTTAAATCAATTACAAACATGGCCAGAGTTTGGCTTTGAGCCATACTCAGCTGTATTGTCTGGTGTTTTAGCTATGTTGTTAGCATATCAATATACAGAGACTAAAAAAGGAGAAACTCAGCAATTTTGTCGAAATGTAATTAAAAAATATCTAGTTCCAGCGTTAGCTTCGAATATTCCTCAGTCGTTTGAAAATAGTAGAAATATAGTAGCGGCTGAAATAATCGCTCGCGATACAGAGCTAAAGAGTCTTCTGAATAAATGGTGGCTAGTTAATTATTCCGAGCACAGATCTGACCCAGGGGAGCCAGGACCTTGTAATCCCAGGATTTGTGCTTTAATCAACTATGGTAAGGGTAAAGTAGGCCCTTATAACGGAATTGAGACTACAGATGGTAATAATATCCAAGCGGTATCCTTCCAAGCAATTCATGCTTATCCGACTCAATTGCCTAATGGTGATTTCGTAATTCAGAAAAGAGAGACTAGTACCTTATTAGCGCCTTGGTATCCATATTTACCCAGACATTTCGATATGGGCGATAGTTGGGGTGCATCTCAGCCCTCGGTATATTATGATTTAAGAGACCAACGCGCTGCGCCCTTAAAGGCGACGCTAGAAAAAGAAGCTGGTCTTCGCACCCATATCGCAGAAATCTCCAATGTGCGGGAATTGCTAGAAACGCTTGCATAAGTCCGACAGGCTACCAGGTGAAAGCGCGTGAGCTCCCCATTTAAGAAACAGGCGGATTCAAAACTAGAATCTGGCTGACGTTCTCCCGGAAAATTGATACAGGGGGCGGTGGTGGATGTGTGCCGCCAGCTTGGCGTGTCGGAGGCCACGTTCTACACCTGGAAGAAGAAGTACGCGGATTTGGGCGTGAGCGAGCTGCGCAAGCTCAAGCAGATCGAGGATGAGAATACAAGTAACGCAAGCCGACCAATTCCTTTCTCAAAAGAGCTGCCGCAGCTTCGGCAAGTTCTCTACTTCTAAGACAATTAAGGCGGCAGACATCCTGATTCTATCTTAAGATTTGCAACAGTTTCTTTGTTAAGCTCCAGAAATTCATCATGTGTTTTAGGATTTTTGAATCCAATCCTTGCCGATCCTACCGTTGCTGGACTTATTGCCCCAGGACGCCTTAAGTAATCTAGAAAGGCTTCAGCGCCTTCATAATTAGCAAAACAAAGATAGGAGGCGTCACTGTTTCCTTCACGCTGAACTGCAATCATTTCACGTCTTTGCAAAGGGTTTACTAAAGCATAACTTTGATGCTTCAAATGTGCTGCGGGAAGCATGACGAATGAATGTGTTACATGCTTGGTTATTAATTCAACGAAGTCATCTCTCTCCTGATAGCTTTCATCCCCCTTAACAACGTGACGAATGGTATAAGTTAAGGTAACCGTACCTTTAACATTTTCTAGTCCTCGTGGCTCCTTCGCTAACTGCGTATTCAATATCAACTTCTCAGGTTTTATCCACTTGCCGTCATTTTTTGTTTTTATAGAAAAAAATCTGGGATAAGCTGTGAATCCAGGCATCGGTGTAAAGGTGGCATGCAACAAGACATTACCTACTAAATTCAATCCGATTCCTCCATGGCGGAAAATCTTTATACTTCGCTTAATTGGATCGAATATTGGAGTGACGTCTTCAAGTCGCAGTGAAACATCCATTTCATCCGCATTAATAGATTGGATAGATGCTTTACCGGTAACGGCAGGTAAAGTTGGAGATGAAGGAGTGCCAACGTCAAGTTCCACTCCTTTTTGGATGTTTGTTTTAAGGATACCCGCACTGATCGTATTATAAATTGTCTGTACAGCAGTCCATGAATCAATGTTAACTTTGTCAAATGTGATCTCAACTTCTGTTCGCTCAAGCCTATCTGCAGGAATGAGAGGTCCTATATCTGATACGGTAATTATCAGTGTGCCCTTAAATGACGTAGTATCTAGCTGTACGGATTCATCGGACTCATTTTTGATTTCTTGAGAAAATTCCCTTCGCAATTCTTCATTCGTTTTACTCTTCTTCGATAAAGCATTGATATAAGCTGCTTGTGCTTTTTCCGGTAAATCTGACCCTCTTTTCGGGTTAACTACGGATTCAGGGGCGGGATTAAATATGACGCTAACGTCCATTTCGGGCGTTTGTTCACTGCATCTATATTTACCAATAGTACATTTTTCGTAACGACCAACCACTTTGGGTGAGAAACAGCCTGAAACAAAAAACGGGAACACGAAAGAAATTACCGCAGCCCTAGTCAAGCTCCCGCACATAATATATAGCCCCCTGGTCATAATAGTTATTGTGGAGGTTTTCAATTGATACTACCTCTAACTTGGTTATTTCACAATTTGCTGCTAAAGGATCCCATACGATCTCGTCGTGGTGATCCTTTATCGCACGGAGTTCCTCTTGTGTATCTTTTCGTGCAGTGAAATACAATCTTTGATTTCCTGGCTGAATATTCTTGTCCAACATAAGACCATAATAGGTCGACATGTAATTCTCCGTTAGCTGATTCAATCGTTATGTATGTGGTTGTTCAATTGACGTCTCCTGAGTGACTGGTCTTTCTTTCAGATCTCGCATCTTATACATGCTTCCTGATCGGATGAACCGCCCCGAGTTTCATGGAGGCTGTTTGGTTTAAGTTAGACTTCTACCGTAGCCTTTTGGGCTACGCTAAGTATCGTTATCCCTGCGCCCGAGAAAAGCCATTCTTTATTCTTATCGAGCCACTTAAACATAATAGGGGTCATCCTAGAAAACGGGTAGCCGTCATATATATTGGGTTAGCGGCTGAATCAACTGCTCGCCCTGGTTCGCCACTTTTCCAACCGCGGCGGATACCGGCCAAGCCTGCATCCGCTGCGCGTCATAAGGTTTAAGCAGGGCAAGCAAGGCATCGTCCGCCTTGTAGTCCGGGTCAAGCCAGGCATCCCACTGTTCCGTCGCCAGTATGACCGGCATCCGGTCATGGATCGGCTGCATCAGCGCATTGCATTCGGTCGTGATAATGGCGCAGCTGTCGATGGTCTCCCCGGTGTCCTCGGCAAGCCAGGTACCCCAAATGCCGGCGAAGGATAATGGCGTGCCGTCGCGCGCGGAGATAAAATACGGCTGCTTGTGCTTGCCCCGGGCCTGCCACTCGAAAAATCCGGACGCGGCAATGAGGCAGCGCCGCTCGCGGAATGCCTGCCTGAACATCGGCTTGCCGGCCACCGTCTCGGCGCGAGCATTATTCATGACCGGCGCCCTCTTCAGGTCTTTGGTCCAGAATGGAATGAGACCCCAATGCATCATGGAGCCCGTGCGGCCGCGGCCGGTTTCGCGCACGGTGAGAATATCCATCGTTGGCGCGATATTGTAGCGGGGCCGGAATTCGGGCATGGAGGAAGCGCGGTACCAGTCCGCCAGTACCGGATCAGGGTGATTCAGTCCGTAGCGTCCGCACATATTTCCGCTATCCTTCCAGGATCAAATACATTTTTTCATATTGCACCAGGCCGCATTCCATGGCAAACATTCTTCCATTCCGCTCCACTCCCCAGCCGCGGCCTGCCGCGCCGTCCCCCCTGCCCTGTCCCCTGCCCTTGCTGCTGCACCGCATTCCCGCGGGGTTCCCCTCCCCTGCCGACGAGTATGCGGAATCGGCGCTCGATCTCAATACCTACCTGGTGCGCAACAAGACCGCGACTTTCTTTTTCCGGGTGATCGGCGACTCCATGACCGGGGCCAACATTCACGATGGCGACCTGCTGGTGGTGGACCGCTCCATCGAGCCCCGGCACGGGCATATCGTGCTGGCCGTCATCAACAACGAATACACGGTCAAGCGGCTGCACCGCTTGAATGGCGTGATCGAGCTGCGCGCGGATAATCCCGCCTACCCTTCCCTTCGCTTCCAGGAGAATGATGAGGTTCAGATATGGGGCGTGGTGACCGGCGCGGTATCGCGCTTCGCGGTATAGCCATGCCGGCATCCGGCGAGACTGCCAGCCAACAGATATTCGCGCTGGTGGACGTCAATAATTTCTATGTGAGCTGCGAGCGGGTGTTCAACCCGGCCCTGGAAGCGCGGCCAGTAGTGGTGCTCTCCAACAATGACGGCTGCGCGGTGGCCAGGTCCAACGAGGTCAAGGCGTTGGGCGTGAAGATGGGCACGCCCTGGTTCCAGCTAGCGGCGCTGGCCAGGCAGCACGGCATCGTCGCACTCTCTTCCAATTATGCGCTCTACGCGGACATGTCGAGCCGCGTGGTGTCGATTCTGCGCGAGTACAGCCCCAACGTGGAAGTGTATTCCATCGACGAGAGTTTTCTCGGTTTGAACGGGCTGGATAGCCTGTGGCCGTCTTTTGCCGACATGGGGCAATCCATGCGCCAGCGCGTGCTGCAGTGGACCGGCCTGCCGGTATGCGTGGGCGTCGGCCCATCGAAAACGCTGGCCAAGCTCGCCAACCACATCGCCAAGAAAAATCCCCGCTTCAATGGCGTGTGCGACCTTGCCGCCATGCAGCCGCCAGAGAGGGGCTCCTTGCTGGCGGGCATCGAGATTGGGGAAGTGTGGGGCGTGGGCCGCCGCATCGAGGCGCACTTGCAGGCAGCCGGAATCCGGACAGTGAAGGATCTGCGCGCTGCGCCTTCGGCCTGGCTGCGCTCACGCTTCGGCGTGGTGATGGAACGCACGGGAAGCGAGCTGCGCGGGATTTCCTGCCTGGCGCTGGAAGAGGTCGCGCCTGCCAAAAAACAGATTATTGCGTCGCGCTCCTTCGGCCAACCGGTTCATGCCCTGCCGGATTTGAGCGAGGCGCTTGTCAGCCACGCAAGCCGTGCCGCTGAAAAACTGCGCAGCCAGGACGGAATATGCAGCGCCATCCATGTATTCATCCATACCAATCCATTCCGCAGCCAAGACCCGCAGTACAGCAACAGTATCGTGATTCCCCTGCCCAATGCCAGCGCGGATACCCGGCTGCTGGCGCGCGCCGCCCTGTTCGGGTTGCAGAAAATCTATCGCCCGGGCTACGCCTACAAGAAGGCCGGCGTGATGCTGATGGGGATAAGCGATGCGCAATCGGCGCAGGGTTCGTTGCTGCTGGAACATGGCAAGGGGCAGCGATCGGAAGGGTTGATGAAGGCAATGGATGCCCTGAACCGGCGCTATGGGCGCCAAACCATCTCCGTATTTGCCTCGGCGGCGCCCAAGTCCTGGGCCATGCGCCGGGAGAACATGTCGCCCTGCTACACTACCCGGTGGAGCGATGTGCCGGTGGTGCATGCTCGCTGAATCTGAGTAATTCATACTTTTTTCCGTTCAGCGCAGAATTAGTGCACAGGAAATTTTCCTTGCTATTATTAAATTGCTTATCCAGCATTTAAGTGTCAGGTAATAGATAGGATTGTTCTTCGCCAATTTGGCGCATCAACGGAGAGTGGGGGGGGGAAATGGCGAGTGGGGGGGGAACGATAGAGAGTGGGGGGGAAAAAATGGCGAGTGGGGGGGGAAAAATGGCGAGTGGGGGGGGGACGATTCGTGGTTGGCTTTTTTGCTTCGCCTTATTGCTGATCTGCATTCTCATTGGAGGCGTTGGGTTTGGCATGTATAAAATGGGAAAGCTGCCGAGGTTTGATGATTTTGAAATGACCAAATTGTTTTTTGCATCAGCAATCCTTGCCTTCTTGGCGTTCATTTTCATGCTTTCCATAATCGTGTATGCACTCGGTCCAGAGCCAACACCTCCATCTACAGAATCGGCTGGAAAGATAATTTTCGATGCGTGCGCAAAGATAATCCCTCCGATTGTCACCTTAATAATCGGTTTCTACTTTGGCACAACCCAGGGGCCCAAAGATTCGAACAATGCAAAACCAACTACACAAACAATCACACAGGATAAGTCCAAGGAACTAGACAAAGCCGCACAGGATAAGTCCAAGGAACTAGACAAAGCCGCACAGGATAAGTCCAAGGAACCAGGAAAATAGTGTGATAGTCAGGTCGCAAGCCCCGGATCGGGGCTTGGTTTCATGCCCATTATGACCCGCGCTACTTCATTCTGGTCTTGAGACTCCCCGGCAGCCAGCGCTGGCCGGATAACTTTGTGTTCGCGGCCTCGACCAGCTCGCCCTTTTTCATCTTCGCCATGGTCTGTGCGGTTTGAGGGGATGCCGCCTCCCCCGCCACCTCCAGAATTCGGTCCTTGCTTACATGTGACAGGTAGTTCTCCGGCGTGGCTTCCCACCAGTCGGCCATGTCGAGATCCAAGGCGCTCATGATTGCCGCCACGTCATTCGACGGCGCGTTTTCCCTGCCTGCCACCGTATTCAATGAGACCGCCGTGCAGAAGGCCAGCAATTCCAGCAGGTCCTGTTGCGGCTGGTCCAGCAGCCAGCCGAACAGGCTTTTTCCGCCCTGCTCCGCTGCCTCGATGCGCTCCCGCCAGTACTGGCGTTTCTCTTCCATTGCCCTACCCGCCCTGCTCTGCTCGATGTTCTCTGCGTCCTGCATGAGATAGGAATGCTCGATGCTGACTTGGACAATGCGGTTCAAATGGTATCCGCCCCCTAAAACCTGCAACGCCATCCGGTGCACGAGCGCCGCCAATGCCACTTCGGGCCGGTTCATGAGTTCCGCCTGGATGGCCGCGGTGCGGTGCGCCGTGAGCATGCGCGTGAGCTTTTCCGAATGCACGGGCTCTAGTATATCGTCGCCAGCGCCATTCATTCCTGCCCTCCCCTGCTCCCCATGCTTCCCATTCCCTCCATTCCCTCGATTCCCCCCATTCCCCTTAGGCAGCTTCTTCATGTCTTCCTTGCGGATCAGGCCCCGCTCGATGCGCAGCTCGCCATTCTGATCAACCGTCACTACGGCGCCGGCGATGGCAAGATCGTCCGGATAAGGGACAGCCAGCGATGCATCCAGCGCATCCAGTTGGTCTTGAATGCGCTGCGCTTTTTCTTCGAGTGCCTGATACCGTTCCCCGCTCTCGTCCGCATCCTCGTCGTAGGCTTCATATTCGGGCTGCAGAGCTTTCGTTTGCGCATCCAGCGCTTCCATTCTGGTCCGTTCCTCTGCGGTCGGCTCACGCCGGATGGTTCGGACATGGCTGAATTCAGCCCGGTCGGAATAGTCGAAGGTGGTGTGCACCTGGACCCATGCATGATCCTCGTCCTTGATGGATTCCACCGCCTGATTGAGCTTTTCCAGGGCAAGCGATTCCAGCAGTTCGGCATCCTGCATGTAGCCTTCATCTTCACGTCCGAACAGGTCGCGCCGCATCGAGCCCCCCGCCGCCTCGTATTCCTCCACGCCCACGAATTTGGCAAGGGGGCTGGTGCGCGTGTTGATTTCGGTGTCGGTGATGAGCCTCCGGAAGGTCGGGCCGTTGCGCTGCCATTCGGAAGTGCTGTTCCACAGCCGCTCCTGCAATGCGTGGTCCTCTGTCAGGGCCAATGCGGATATCTGCTCGAAGTTCATTTCATCGTCGGCATACAGCTGGAAGATCGCCGGGGAAACGTTGGCCAGCTTCAGGTAGCGCTTCACGGTCAAGGGAGAAACCCCGAAGCGTGGAGCGATTTCATCGGGAGAAAGCCCATTATCGACAAGGGCACGAAATGCCATCACCAGATCGGCGGGGTGCATGCCTTCGCGTCCGCTGTTCTCGGCAAGGCTTATCTCCAAGGCTTCTGCCTGTTCCACCACCCGGCACTCGACCTCATGATCTTTGCTTAAGCGGCCATCGGCAGTCAGCAGCTTCAACGCGGCCAGCCGCCGCCCTCCCGCGACTACCTCGAATCTTGCAGCTCCCCTGCCCTTCTTGCCCTGCGCGGTCACGGTCAGGTTTTGGATCAATCCTTGGGAGGCGATCAGGGATGCCAGCTCTTCTATGCCGCCGCCCGCTTTCTTGCGCACGTTCAGCGGCGACAGCACGAGGTTTCTGACCGGTACGCGGATGAGAGTGGTTTCAGTGGTATTGTTCATGTGTGATTCTCCTTTATCGTGAATCAAATAACAGAAATGAAAAGCCGGTGCAATGCACCGGCATGCAGTTCAGTATTCCTCGGGCAGCAGGAAAGTGGTCACGCTGCGGTCGGCTTCGGTGATGATCCAGAGCGTGTTATCCCCATGGTCTTCACAGGGCTTGGTGTCGTCGATGGCGTAGGCGGACAGAATCCGATTCCCTGCCTTCAAGGCTTCATTGTTCGTATCCCGGTCTTCCTCGCAAACACATCCCCAATCACCTCGCACGTGGCGGTTGAGGCAGCGGGCAAAAAACGGCATATCGCCTATGCTCATCGCTCCACGGGTCGCCACCACCTGTCCAAGCAGAAAAAGCGGATAGGCAACCTGATGCGCAGCTTGCTTCTGTACGGTTTGTTCCATGAAAATCTCCCGAATGAGTTGAAGGAAAAGAGGCTCGAAACCAGATCCTCTCGCTCGGACTCTCCTTGCCTCGCCCCTGGGGGCGACGGGAGTGGGGAGACAGTCCTGCCCTCACGGGCAAGGGTTGGGTATGGGTGGGGTGGAAAGCCAGGCAAACAACGGGACTATGACTCCCCGCGTATTCGTTTATCCCCCCACAAGTCCCCCTCACTCAAGTGTCGGGGGCTTGCTGGGGGGATTGGCGCGGGAAGCACTGGACCGTGCCGGTGAAAAATCTTAAAAGGGGTATGACCCGGTGATTGCTGCGGCCGGCATCGCGCAGCGCTTCCAGATCACAGGCCATGACAGGCGATGCGCACCGCTCCGAAGTCTGAGCGGCTGGCGGGGGCTGTGACAGCGGCAATCACGCAATAATTTTCTTGCTCAAGAAAATCTAACTATTCCTGACCGCGACTCTTGTCTTGATCAAGCCGGGAGGCGCGGGTACCCTGCCCTCCAATACCATAAATTATCAGCGTGACTGGGCAGGTGACGCTGCTAGATAGGTATTCGCAAAAGGGATCGTTACCGCATGGCCGGGACTGTAGGCCCGGTGTGCAGAGCACATAGAGCCCGGCCCGCTGACTATTGTGTGCGGGTTTGCACTCATAAAATTCGCAGCAAACATCTGTATAGATTGTTGTGCAAATTTTACTTAAAGTCTTGACAATAGATAGCTATCCAGCTAGCATAGCTATCCAGATAGCTATTTGGATAATATATTTACTTGGATAGCTAGCTAGCTATCCTTTTTTAGGATTTTACATATGCCAACCATAGTATTTGCATCCAGCAAGGGCGGGGCAGGTAAAACAACTGCCGCCATTGTTCTAACATCCGAATTCTCACGTCAGGGCGCTGATGTAACCCTTATTGATGCAGATCCAAATCAGCACAGCGCGAAATGGGCATTAAAGGAAGGTTGCCCTACCAATATTTCACTTGTCCAGAATACAACCGAGGAAAGCATAGTAGATGACATCGAACAGGCAGAGGCAAAAACCGCTTTTGTATTGGTTGACCTGGAAGGAACGGCAAGCATGGCAGTAGCAAGTGCCATAAGCAGGGCAGATCTGGTCATAACACTTTGCCAGGGTTCACAGGACGATGCGGACGAAGCAGCCAAAACGATAAAGCTCATAAAACGTCAATCAAAACTCCTGCAACGTCCAATCAAATATTCTGTACTCATGACCCGCACCAACCCGGCCATTACCCCGCGAACGCTGCGTCATATCCTGGGTGAATTTGAATCAGCAGGAGTACATATTTTTTCAACAAGCCTAATTGACCGTGAAGCATTTCGTGCAGTGCGCTCATTTGGCGGTACTGTAAATGACTTAAACCCAAAAGAGGTTTCGGGTATAGAAAAGGCGGCACAAAACGTACGCGAACTGGCTGTGGAGGTCATAGCAAAGCTAAAGGAGGGAAAGCAGGAAAGGAGTATCGCAAATGGGTAGCGAACGCGCGGGATTGAATTTGGATGAAGATCTCGATTTAACGGACTTTACGCCGAAAGTGCGGACACGGCCCGGAAGAGAAGAAGAAACCCGTGCCATCAAGCAGGCCGCGGAACAAAGCGGTTTTACCAGTCGGGAACCTAGAGTACGCCGCCGTAAGCCGACAAGCCCTTATAAAATCCAATTAAATTTGAAAGTGCGTGATGGAATAAAAGAACTCTTTCAAGATGTTGGCGAACGTTTGCGCGTTCACGACAAAACAGCTTTTGAAAGAGCCTTGCTCGCCTTGATCGAAAAGGAAGGGCAGGGTGATTTGCTGCAGCGATACCGGGAAATTGTGAAGTGAAAGGATAAAGGCATGCCAAAAAAGAAACCACCCGCAACAGTACCTCCTAGCACGCCGATAAAAAGTATTCAGTATGACCTGTTCGCGCTGTTTGTCACTAATGAGCCTAATTCGGTATCGAACACGGTTGAGCTGTGGGAAAGCATCCCCAAATATTTTTTTACTCCCAAGCAGGTAGAAAAACTGCGGACAGCGGACGGACTGGCCAGACCCTGCAAGTGGGAATATTCCTACAACGGGTTTCCCTGCACGGTAAAGATACAACCAGCCCTGATCGAAGAAGAGGATGGAAACTTCAGGGCATATTTTCCCGGCGTGACCGAAGAACTTGTAGAAGAAGCCCTGAAAAAGTTTTTCACTGATAAACATTATGGTACTCACGATCCGCATAATGCTGAAAGCTGGGTCAGGTTTTCACTGAGCATGCTTTACCGCGAACTCATGGCTAGAGGACGCAGCCGCAGCTACAAGGAAATTAAACGGGCTATCGAGATCATGAATAAATGCAACATAGCCTTTTTCAAGGAGGGGAAAGAGCTTTGGAGTGGCGCCATACTACAGGACCTGGTAACAGTAAACCGCAAGGAATATATAGCCGATACCGATTCCCACCATATAGCGCGATTACCACTGTTTATATCCAATGCAATCAATCAGATTGAATACCGCCAGTTTAATTACGACCGCCTGATGAGTTGCAACGAGCAACTGGCGCGATGGATTTACAAGCGGTTAATCAATCGCTTCCGCCAGGCTGGTTTTTTGAACCAGTACCATTTCATGTACTCAGACATCGAGCAGTCAAGCGGCTTGTTACAGCAGGGCAGGGAAACCGACAACCGGAAAAAAGTTATATCTTCCCTTGAGGAATTGCAGAAGTGCGGGGTTCTGATGAGATACGAGACAGACGAACGTAAGCAGGGACGCAAGGTTGTCGATATTAAATATACTCTCTACTCAGGTTCGGATTTTATCCGGGAACAAAAAGCGGCAAACAAGCGCGCAACCGATGCCGAACGGATCATGGCTGTGAATAACTCGTCTTAAAGTCCAAGGTTTAGCTCCCACATGTCTGAGGTTTGACTCCCAATAAGTCCAAGGTTTGACTCGCACTTCATTATTTAGAGGAGTTTCTGCAAGAAATTAAGAATGGTTTTCGCTCCTATGTCCGAGGTTTGGCTCCCAATAAGTCCAAGGTTTAGCTCCCAATGCAATTTTTAAGAGGGATAAGCCACTTTTTAAAGTACTGATAGTACGAGGTTTGCCTCCCAACACAGTCTCCAAAAGCAGAATGTCCGAGGTTTAGCTCCCAGATAAAACCAAAATAATTTTATAAGGTATTTAAATAAAAGAACTTTTTACCTGTGGATAACTCCCTATTCTTTTCTTCTTTTAGCCATATATATATTTTAATCATGCTTCAGATCAAATATACAAAGCACATGATGGTGGATAGATTTGCCTGCCCACATTCTGTGGACAGCCTTCGGTCCACAAATCTACCCACCATGAACTACAAAACCTTCTGACGCGCTTCGCTTGCCCAAATTTTTATTTTTTCATTTAAATCAAAAAACAAACCTCTAAGCAAAAACGGTCATAACACAAAGTATCTGTAATAAAGTCGAATATAGAACTATGACTCTAGGCTGAATCCAATTGATAGTTATGTATACTGTCCTACAATATCCTCAGGATAAGGGAGGGTAATAACTCTCATGTATAGAGCATATTTGTATAACATTGAACCAACTCCAATTCATCGTAGTATGAATTCATCCTTTGTATTGGTATGCCAAGACAAAAACAAACAAAAAGAACGTTCATACTTCAGGAACGCAGAATCTTTGCAAAAAACCTTAAGCAAGCAAGGGAAGACGCTGGATTCACACAAAATGAGCTTTCACGAATTACAGGCTTGACACAATCATTCTTGAGTAAAGTAGAGAATGCTCGAAACAATATCAGCCTGGATAAGATGATTATTCTCGCCGATGCCATTGGGAAACCTCTTTCTCAACTGCTAGTCCCCCCTAAAAAATAATTAGTTCTTTTGCACTATCGGATAGTACTTTATCCAAAATATGTGATATATTACATAATACATAAAATGTAAATTAGTCCGATAAAACAGATAATTAATTCTGTTCTAGCCGGAGATACGTATGAATGCGGCAGGAGAATATCAGCGACGAATCAACGAAAAGCTCACACGTGAACTAGGGACGGCGCTTTACGGGCTGCTTACAAATCCAGCCGTGATCGAAATTATCCTGAATTCAGATGGGGAAATATGGGTGGAGCGATTGGGCGAACCCATGAAATTCTTTGAAAAAATGCCGCGTTCGCAGGCCGATTCCATGCTTCGCACCGTTGCGTCCTATGTCGGAGTAATCCTGAACGACTCCCATCCGATACTGGAATGCGAGTTTCCACTGGACGGGTCCAGGTTCGAGGCGCTTGTCCCGCCAATAGTCTCTGCGCCCATATTTTCGATCAGGAAAAAGGCGGTTCAGGTATTCACCCTGGAAGATTATGTAAGCCAGGAAATCATGACTGGCACACAGCGCGATGCCATCCATGAGGCTGTTACCAAGAAGCAAAATATCCTGATCGTAGGTGGAACCGGAAGCGGGAAAACTACGCTGACAAATGCCGTGATCCGGGACATCGCCGATTCCTGCCCAAATGACCGGATGATCATTCTTGAGGATACCTGCGAGTTGCAGTGTACGAAAAAGAATACCGAATTCCTCCGATCGAATGTGAAAACCAGCATGACGGACCTGCTAAAAGCAACGCTGCGATTAAGGCCAGACAGGATTCTGGTGGGGGAGGTCCGCGACGGCGCGGCGCTGGCTTTGTTGAAGTCGTGGAATACCGGTCATCCTGGCGGGGTAGCCACGATACACGCCAATTCCGCGTATGCAGGATTGATAAGGCTGGAGCAGTTGATCAAGGAGGTTACGCAATCCCCCATGGCTTCATTGATCGGCGAGGCTGTGGATATGGTGATGTATATCGAGAAGCATGCAGGAAACAGGAGAATCAAGGAAGTAATGTATGTGGAAGGTTATGACGACAATGGTTATAAAACCCAATTCTTAGGAGACGATTATGTTTAAAAACAATGCTTCCGGCATGATGCTTGCCGGTTACGTAATCCTGGTGTTCATGCTGGTTGCGGTAACGGGCGACGTGTTCGCCTCCGATGCAGGAACAGGAATGGGAGGGTCTGGTCTGCCGTGGGAGCGCACGTTACAGACCCTGCTTGTCTCGTTCGTTGGCCCGGTGGCGTACACGTTTCTGGGAATCGGAATTGTAGGGGGATGCGCTGTCCTGATAATCGGAGGGGAGATTCAGCAATTCGCCCGAACACTCATGTTTGTTGCGATGACAGGTGGCGTGATGCTTTTCGTGCGGCAGATCATAAACATGTTGTTCAGCGGCGCTTTGATCTGAGCAAACCATGGGAAAACTGCGCGAAACCTCACTCTATAGCGCCCTGCACAGACCGCACCTTATCTTTGGATGCGACCGGGAACTGCTTCTGTTTTCCATCTTCTTTTCCGTTGCTCTGATGGCGACCGGAGCGGGGTGGTTTCTGTTCATCGTCGGCGCAACCGCCATCCCAGTTTCCATATTCGTTCTTCGCAGGATGGCGAAGGCCGATCCGTTGATGTGGAAAATCTATGTGCGGCAACAGAGCTACAGCGACTATTACGCTCCATTCTCGCGCCCTCACAGGATATCTTTCTCAAAGAGGGTTTACTGATGCTGTCACTTGAACGTTTCCAATCCAGAGCCGCGGGGTTGCCGGACCTGCTGAACTATGCGGCGCTGATCGATGAGGGGGTCGTGATCGGCAAAGACGGCTCCCTGCTGGCTGGGTTCTTCTTCCAGGCTCCCGATGCCGGCAGCGCTAGCAATGCGGAAAGGAACTACCTCGCAGAGCAGGTGAACAATTATCTTGCGAAATTCGGGTCCGGCTGGTGCATGTGGGTCGATGCCGCTAGGCTGCCATCGCCCGGCTATCCGGCGCCGGCGCGGTCTCATTTCCCGGACCCGATCTCCGCGTTGATCGACGCGGAACGGCGGCAGATGTTCGAGCAGCAGGAAAAGCATTTTGAGACGGAATATGCCCTGTTCCTGCAATACCTCCCGCCGTTGCGCCAAGAAGCGAAGCTGGCGGAGTTGATTTACGACGACGAGACAAACAACAAAGGAAACCCTGGCCTCGGGATCATCGAGGACTTCAAAAAGAAGCTGGCGGATTTCAGGGATGGACTAAGCAATCTGATGAGCATTCGCCGCATGGGATCCATAACAGCCGGAACAGACGGGGATTCTTACGAGAGCGATGAGCTTGTGAATTATCTGCATTTCGCCCTGATGGGAGAAATGATCGCTCTCAGGATTCCTGCCTGCCCCATGTACCTGGATTCCTGGCTGGGGTATGAATGGTTGTGGAAGGGCGAGATTCCGAAACTGGGGGATCAGTTTATTTCCTGCGTCGCCATCGATGGCTTCCCGTCCGTGTCTCATCCGGGAATTCTTAGGGTGCTTGAAAATCTGCCGATCGCTTACCGCTGGTCAAGCCGGTTCATCTTTTTGGACCAGCACGAGGCGCTATCCGCACTGGATCGGCATTACAAGAAATGGAGCCAATGGATACGCGGCTTCTGGCAACAAATGTTCAAATCGGACAAGGGTGTCATCAATACCGATGCGATGAGGATGGCGAAGCAGGTCGTGGATGCGACCGGAGAAGCCAAGTCCGATATCGTGCGATACGGCTACTACACTCCGGTGATCGTGCTGATGAGCAGGGATCGGGTGTTGCTTGAGGAAAATGCACGGTATGTGCGCAAGTTGGTCAACAGCTTGGGATTCAGCGCCAGGGTGGAAACCGTGAACACGATCGAGGCCTGGATGGGTTCATTGCCGGGTCAAGCATACGCCAATGTGCGCCGCCCGCTGATCCATACCCTGAACCTTGCAGATCTGCTGCCGCTGTCGAGCATATGGCCCGGACTCCAAAACAACCCTTGCGGATTCTATCCTGATAACTCCCCGCCGCTGATGTACGCGGTTACAACGGGATCAACGCCATTCCGGGTAAACCTGCATGTAACGGATGTGGGACATACGCTGGCCTTCGGGCCAACGGGGAGCGGGAAATCCACCCTACTTGCCCTCCTGATAGCACAAGCGCTGCGCTATGTAAGCAGGCCACGCCCGGATGGCAGCACGGTTCCGGCAACGGTGACCGCTTTCGATAAGGGGCTTTCACTGTATGCGCTGTGCAAAGCGACCGGCGGGCAACATTACGACATCGGGGCCGACGATTCCAAAGGCATGGAGCTATGCCCGCTGGCGGATATCGAGACGCCCTCCGGCAGGCTCTGGGCGGAGGAATGGATCGAGACCTGCTACGAGCTGCAAACCGGCATGCCGTTCGTGCCATCGCAACGCAACGAGATCCGGGCAGCGCTCATGATCATGAAGGATCGACCCGCCGACTCCCGGTCGCTGACGCATTTCGTGGCGACAGTTCAGGACCAGCAAACAAAGGATGCGATGGAGCATTACACGGTGAACGGCAGCATGGGTCATCTGCTGGATGGCATCGAGGACAGGTTCAGTATGTCGAATTTCACAGTATTCGAGCTGGACGAGCTGATGGCCTTAGGCGACAAGAATGCCATTCCGGTATTGCTGTACCTGTTCCGGCGCTTCGAGAAATCGCTTGCCGGACAGCCAGCCTTCCTGTTCCTCGACGAAGCATGGGTTATGCTCGGGCATAAGGTGTTTCGAGGAAAACTGCGCGAATGGCTGAAGGAATTGCGCAAAAAAAATTGCGCTGTGGTCATGGCAACACAAAGTCTGTCCGATGCGGCGAAGTCTGGGATGCTGGACACGCTTAACGAGCAATGTCCGACGAAGATCTTCCTGCCGAACGAGGAAGCAGATCTGCATGGGACGCCAGAACATCCGGGCTCAGCCGAGTTTTACGCGAACTTCGGACTGAATGAACAGGAAATCCTGCTAATCAAGGGAGGACAGAAGAAACGGGACTATTACTACCGCTCCCCGCATGGGCGCCGCATGTTCCAGCTCGGGCTGGGGCCGCTTGCGCTCAGTTTCGTAGGCGTGTCGGACAAGGACGCGATACGGGAGGTAAAGGACCATGAAAAAACCTATGGCCGAGACTGGCCGCTTTACTGGCTTAAGAGTAGGGGAGTGGATTATGCGAAGTATGTTCATTAGACCGCTGCTCGCTGCGATTATCGTCTTTAGCAGCGCTCCAGCTATTGCCGGGGGGATTGCTGTTGTCGATATGACTGCGATTGGCAAATCTATTGCAAATGAAGCCGCTCGCTGGGGACAGACCGCAACCATGATCCAGAACCAGATCAACATGTACGCAACCGCAATACAGAATACCCTGTCGCTCCGGGACACGGCTTTCGCCCCATTAGGGAATACCCTGCGCTCGGTCTATGGCGTCTACATGCAGGGACAAAGCCTGATGTATCGGGCGCAGAATCTGGATTCCGCCTTCGGTCTGATGTATCCGAGCTATCAATCCTACCTGTATTCGATGGGGCAGGGCGGCCAGACCATGGGAGGCCTGTATCAGCAATGGTCGGACCAGGGAAACCAGAGCGTGAGGACCGCACTCACAGCGGCGGGAATACAGGTAAACAGCATGGATAGCGACGATGTCATGCTGCAAAAGTTGATGCTGCGCTCGGCCACCGCTGCTGGACAAAAGAGCGCATTGCAGGCCGGGAATGAGATCGCGGCCCTGAACGTGCAGCAGTTGCAAAGGCTACAGTCGCTTATCAGCACCCAGCTTGAAATGCAGGCGAATTACATTGCCCTGGTGAACCAGCGGCAAACGGTGGAGGACGCCTGGAGGCAACAGTTCAAGACAGCACGACCCGCCAACACACCAGACGGAGGTTTGTAATGAATACCAGATCGATATGGTTTTATGTCAGCCTTTTCGTGGCCGCCGGCGGCGGATATGGGCTTTCCGCCATCAATGCACCGTCGCAGGCGGATATGGACCGCGCCATCCGCGAAGCGGTGAATACCGCCAGGCTTGAATGCGTCCATGAAGCGCCATCTAGGCCAATCATGAACAAGAGTGCCCCGCGCAATACTCCAGATGGCGGGCTGTAATATGCCGCGCGGCCTCGGTTTCCTTATCGGCCTTGCATTGCTCCTTTGCGGCAGTTCGGCATTCGCGCAAGTGGATTTGCACGATGCAAGCCGTTCCTACATGGGCCTTCTTGAGTTGGTCAGGAACACGTCGAATCAGTGGAGCGGAAGGCTTCACGGCTTTGCCCTGTATGTTTTCTGGTCGCTTGCCACGATCCAGCTTGTGTGGATATTTGCTCAACTGGCATTGAAGCAGGCCGATATCAGCATGTTCCTGGTGGATCTCATGCGCTGGGTCATGGTAACCGGCTTCTTTGCCGCGCTATTGCAGTATTCTGTCCTGTGGGCGCAATCGATCGTGGATAGCTTCCGGCAGGCTGGTGCGGCGGCAGCTGGGGTCGGAATGCAGCTCCATCCGGGCGACATGTTCGGCCTTGCGGTGGAACTCGCGCACATGGTGGCGGATGCTTCGACCATGAACATCGCGGATGGGGTGATGATTGCGCTTTCGGCGGTGATCATCATGATCTCGTACGCATTCATTGCGGTTTTCATGGGCGTAACCCTGATCGAATCCTATATCGCTGTCAACGCGGCGGTGCTGTTCATGGGGTTCGGCGGTTCGCAGTGGACGCGAGAATTCGCGATAACCATGATGAAATATCCTGTTTCGGTTGGCGCAAAACTGTTCGTGCTGACCCTGATCGTGGGTCTGATCATGGATTCCGCCAGGACCTGGCAGCATGCCTATCACCATGACCAGGCCAGCATGTGGACCATGGTGGGCCTGGCGCTGGTGTGCGCCTACCTCTCTAAAACCATCCCGGACCTGATCCAAGCGCTGATCAACGGAGTTTCATCCAGCGGCGGGAGTTCCCTCGGTGGGATGGCGGCGGCCGGCATGGCGTTCGGCGCGGGAGCCATGGCGAGCCTGCAATCCTCGGGCGCGTTGAGTGGCATAGGCGCCGGTATCGGAAGTGTGGCGGATTCCATCAAATCAAGCCTCGGCATATCCGGCTCATCAGGCGGCCCGTCCATGAGCCAGATGTCGGGAGGATCTTCAGGCGGATCTTCCTATTCTTCCGGCCCATCCTCACGGACAGGTGGGGGAAGGCAGAACAACCCCGGCCCGGCGCCATCACAGACCCCGTCATCCGGTCATGGCGCGTCGTCCAGCCCCAACGGTCCCGTTTCCAGCGGCAATGCCGCTAGCGCACCCCCGGCATCATCCATGAGCGCTGCAACAGCGGCGCATATGGCAACCGATGTGGCAGTGCGCAGCGCGGGTGTCTTGGCGTCTATGGCGGTACCCGGGATGGAGGGATCGGAGTCCTTGAGCGTGGGCATGCCCCCCAGCCCACCAGCGCCCCTGGACTATAGCGGGATTTCATCGCAGCCCGTGCCGGATACCCCGGAGAACATCATCCGGCCCGCCAGCGCGGGAGAGCGGACGCCAGCTGTCGATACCCTGTCGGGCATTCAAGAAGCCTTAAACAACAGAGGAAAACCACCCCATGAAACTATCTGAGAATCCTTACCTGAATGGCCGCCGCGCGTTCCTGGAACAGTACGGGGACTCCCTTAAGGCGGCGCGCCAGTGGCGCATGGCGGCAGCCGTCAGTGGCGCGGGGATGCTGATCGCCCTGTCCGGTTTGGTTGCCGTGTCGCTACAGCATAAAGTGGTTCCGTACGCGGTCGAGTTCAACGAGCATTCAGAGGTCGTGCGCGTGGCGCGTGCGGACGAAATGGGCAGTCCCAGCACAAACCAAGTTCGGGCGGCCCTACGCAACTGGATTATTGGGGCGCGGACGGTGTACGGCGACCGCCGCGCGCAGCAATCCCTGATCGAAACCACCTACGCCATGACCCTACCGAACAGCAGCGCGTACCAGACGCTATCTGAATACCATTCGGCGAACAATCCCTATGCCCGGTCAACCAAGGAATCCGTCGATGTGGCGGTAAACTCGGTCCTGCTGGCGGATGGGGCGACCTGGCGCATCGAGTGGACGGAAACCACCAAGCAGGCGTCGGGGCGAATCATCGATGCGAAGGCATGGCAAGCAACGGCAACGGTGATAACCGTGCCGCCGAACAGCGAGCAGGAACTTTTGCTAAACCCGGTAGGGGTGAAGATCAAGCAATTTTCATGGCAAACGCGGCTCTAATACGAGGACGAATGAAATGATTAAAAATATAGGATACCTGGCGGCATTCGTCCCGTTTGCTGCGCTTGCCCAAACTCCCCTGGTCGTGCCAGCCATCGACAAAACGGCGATGGTTGCACCTATGGATATCACGCAGCAGCCCATCGAGATCTCCCCGAAGGAACGGGCGGCGCTCGACATCGCAAGGGCATGGAGGGAAAATCCGGACAAGCCACGTAGGGCATCGGACGGGACCGTCATGTACCTGTTCGGCGCCACCATGCCCACCCTGATATGCAAACCGCTTCAAGTGTGCATCATTCGCCTGCAACCGGGTGAAATGGTGAACGATATTCATGTCGGCGATTCCGCCCGTTGGCATATCAGTTACACCATGACCGGATCGGGACCGTCCGCCACCACGAACCTGATAGTGAAGCCCTCCGATTCCGGCTTGGTGACAAATGTGATCGTTCCCACGGACCGGCGCACTTACACCATACAGCTCAAGTCGGCGCGGCATGAATGGATGCCGGCTATTGCATTCGATTATCCCGACGACCACCAGGCCACGCTTGCCGCCTTTTACCAGCGGCAGGGCAGGGCGGCGAATGCAACAACCCTGCCAACCGGCCAGAATACCACCAATCTGGATTTTAATTACCGCATGAGCGGAGACAACCCGAAATGGAAGCCGGTGCGGGTCTACAGCGACGGAGTGAAAACCTATATCGAGTTCGAGGCAGGAAGCCTGGCGGGCGAGGCCCCGGCGCTGGTCATCGCCGGAAAGGGAAATTCCCTGTGGTCCAGCGCCACCGAGCAACTGGTCAATTACCGGCTAGTCGGAAACCGGTACGTGGTCGATCAGGTCGTTGGAAAGGAAGCGTGGCTGATATCCGGTATTGGCCACGCGCAGACCAAGGTGGTGATCGAATACACGGGAGGGAAGCCGCAATGAAGGCCGTGATCGTGATGAGCATATTGCTCATAACTGGCTGCGCATCCCTGAAGGACAAACTCGAAGAGATCGCCTCTCGGAAAAACCCGGTGGTGTCGTACATCCAGCCGGGGATCAACAATGCAGATTCGGCGGAAGTGACCAGCGACATGGCGCAATTCCTCCAGGGGCAAATGCCAGCGGCAAAAACCACGCTTGCGCTGGAGCCGTTGAAGAATCCGCTGCATGATGAACTGGTGGCACAACTGACCCAGAGGGGCTTCGGCATCGTCCAGAGAAACCCTGGTCCCGAGCTGGATGTCGTCGCTCTGCGCTATATGGTGACCACCATGGACAGCGGCATACTGGTCAGGATGAGCTACCAGCATCAGGTAGCGAGCCGGTTTTATAACCGCGCCATGGATGGCCGCTTGTCGCTTGAGAACCGTTATTCCATACGGGAGGCTGCAAAGTGAGCGAACCAATCAAGGAACCTCCCATTTCCCCGGATTATCTGGAAATTTCGACGCGGGGGAGAGGGACGAAGAGGCTCAACAACATTCCGCACATTGCGTTGATGGCTGTTTTGTCCACGGCGACCATTGCATTTGTCTATGCCATATCAACCAACGAATTGAACTGGAACCGGGAGCCGAAAGCGGAGGAAATACCCAGGAACCTGAAACCGGCTGAGCCGCCCATCACGCGTCCTCCAGGCCCGGATGTGTATATTGATCCTGCGGTGATAGTTTATAACCAGAATGCCTCCTCGCAGGCAGCGCCTGTGCGGGAGGATGAGACGGAGAAGCAGGTTCGGGCCAGGAAGCTTGCCGACCTCGAAGCGGCATACAAGGCCCCCACGGGAGTAGACAGGAACCGCATGCGCCAGGCAGACGGCAATCTTCAGGCACAACCTTATGGAGTGCCGGGAACAGATGGCCTGGTTCCCCCGCCCCCTCCGGCACGGGGGAATTACGAGGGATCTGGTGAACACGAGGACATCAACCAGCAACAACAGAAAAAGGCGTTCCTGAATGCGCGGGGCGAGGATAACCACTATCTCTTGCGCAAGCGTGAAGCGCCGTTGTCGCCTTATGAGATAAAGGCGGGTTCCATCATTCCGGGCGTCATGATTGGCGGGGTGAATTCGGACCTGCCCGGCATCATTATCGGCCAGGTGCGCCAGGATGTTTACGACTCGGCAACGGGACAGCACCTGCTGATTCCGTCCGGGTCCAGACTGGTGGGAACCTATGATAGCGCTGTATCAGGAGGACAGGAACGGGTATTGGTGGCTTGGAACCGGATCATCTACCCGGACAGTTCGTCGATAACCCTGGACAGCATGCCGGGTGCCGACCGGAGCGGATTCGCCGGTTTCAATGACCAGGTGGACAACCACTACTGGCGCACGTTCGGCAACGCTTTCATGCTTTCCCTGTTCTCTGCCGGTATCCAGCTATCACAGCCCCGCGGAGCGGTGACGGGAACGTACAATTCGCAGCAGATCATGGCGGCGGCGCTGGGGCAACAGTTGGGCATGCTGGGGATGCAGCAGGCACGGCGCAACCTGAACATGCAGCCCACGCTTGAGATCCGGCCCGGATACCAGTTTTCCATCATGATCACCAAGGACATGATCGTCGAGCCTTGGCAGGGGCATCCGATGGGCAATCAGAAAATAGCAGTCGAGACACGGTATTAAGGCAGTTATCAACAACGATATCAACGCTATTTCTGGATAACTTTGGGTGAAAGGTATTTTCCTACATACCCGTTCCTGAAGCCGCTGGTGTGATTCCCGGTATTGTAGATGGATAGAGCCGCCCGCAAGGCGGCTTGTTCGTTTTGGAACCTCGGTAAAGATTGGGCATAGGCTGATTCAAGAATCCGCGCCCCTGCAGCGATGTTCCTGCAGGGATCGAACATGTCTTCGACGGTGTAGCCCAGCCTCGGGAGATTGGCGCTGTTGACCTGCATATATCCCATGTCAACTGTGTGGCCGTAGGCGATGGCCGCATGGCTCACGGCAATGGCTTCCTGAACGGTCCTTATCTTTATCGTGGGCTTGAGCGTTACGCCATTACGTTGGTTAATGTTGATGGCCAGGGGATTGCCGGCGCTTTCGACCCGGATGATTTCCTGTATGGTGGACGGCGCGACATTAGGGGCGCAGGCCATGATCATATCCAGCATATCATTCCTCTTTATCGTCGAATACCAGCAGAGGGGTAACCTCGGCCCGGATAGCGGACAGCGACACGGGACCGAAATAGCGACTATCGAAACTCCTATCCGAATAGCTGGAAAATACCCAAATCTGCCCTGGGGCTACCTTATAGTCGCCATCGGGCCATGGCTTCAGCCCGGATGCCGGAAAGGAATTGCGTACCTCCTCGCCATTGATCGAAACGGGCTCGCCTGACCGTATCCTAACCACATCGCCCACTATCGCAGCCACGGGCTTTAAAAGAGGCATAACACCGGTATCAAAGCAATCGCCGGGAGAAAGCCGCCCCTGCTCGGTTAAATCCCTGACGACCGGCACGGCAGGGGGGCATACGGACACCATGGAGCCATGCTTGAGCGATCCGGCGGGGCGCTCGATCCAGATTCCGATGGGAGCGGATTTCGTGTGGTTGATGTGCAAGCCGGACAGTTGCGCGGCTTCTCCGAACGCCACAAGCGACAGGACAGCGATGCCGATTGCGCGGGTCATAGCGTGAAGCCTTTTTTCCCTGCTTCCCGCTGCGCTATGTCCGATTTCCTGGGCGGCTTGATTCGGGAGCGCCCGGAGAATGTTGGATCAAGGAAGTAAAGGATCTGGCGTCCGCGAATGACCGGGGAGCCAGCCACGAATATCAGCATTTCTCCCGGTTCAAGGATATCTCCATGCTTGTCCTTCTTCGGTCCGGGCAGGCGCATGATTTCATCCGATGTCATCAGCGGACGTTGTATTTCATGATAGCTGTGGGAAACTTGTTCAAGCACCGCGCCGAAGCGCTTGCCGGAGGTCGAGATCTGCTCTTTCACTATCGTGGATTGCCCCGTCATGCGGGAGAGCCATTCGGCAGTTTCCAGTTTATTGGGCGCGTAGGCGATCCTGATGTGGCAGTTGGATATGATGCTTTCCTCTCGGGTGTATGCCTTGTATAGCTGTTGGATGTCCTGGGTGATGATATATGCCTTGATGCCATAACCCGAGATATAGGCAAGGGCGGTCTCGAATACGTCCAGCCGCCCGAGCGATGGGAACTCATCGAGCATCAGGAGCAGGCGGTGCTTGTGAGCGGTCTTCGACCGGCCAGAGTCATATTCCATCTGCCCTGTCAGGCCCATGATTATCCGGGTGAGCAGTAGCCGGATGAGCGGCTTGAGCCGGTGCAGGTTGTCAGGAGAGGTCACGAAATAAAGCGATGCCGGCCTGTCATGGTCCATCAGATCCTTCACCTTGAAGTCGCAGCGGGACGTGTTCTCTCCGATGATGGGATCACGGTACAGGGACAGTTCGTTATTGGCCGTCGATATGACGCTGCCGCGTTCTTTTTCCGGTTTGTCGAACATGCTGCGGCCAACGCCCCGGATATACAGCTCGGCTTCCCGTTCGACCGGATCGCCGGCATCGAGGGTAATGTTCTGCATTTCCGCGAAGAGCCCCGTCAGCGCGGCTTCCTGCATGCCGTCCTCCGCTTCCTGCGGAGGCGTGGCGAAGTCGCCGACTCCGGTCAGAATGTCGGCGCAGTCCTTGAGGCAGGGGAAGCGGCCGACGGCGCGCGCCTTGTACAGGGCATGCATGATGACCCCGGCCAGCAGCTCAAACGCGGCCCGGCGCCAGTGATCCATCAATCCCTTGCCATCGCTGTCGATGACCATGAGCGCGATGTTCTGCGCGTCGCTGATCTGGTAATGCGTGCCGTACCGGATCTCGCCGAGCGGGTTCCAGGAGCAGCTTGTTCCTTTTTCGGACGGATCGAACCGCAATACGATATTGCCAGCCTCTATCTGCCTCCATCCTGCGGTCATGGCATAGTTTTCACCCTTGATATCCAGCACGAAAACGCTGTGCGGCCAGCTAAGCAGGGTAGGAACGATAAGGCCGACGCCCTTGCCGGATCTGGGCGGCGCTATTACGCATACATGTTCCGGCCCGTTATGGCGAAGGTACAGGGTTCGCCCGTCTTCTGCATCAAATCCGCCGCAGTAGACGCCCGATCCCTGGATGAGCCCCGATTGTTCCACATCTTCCATGGTGGCAAAGCGTGCCGTGCCATGCGCGCCTTCATGCTTCTTTGAGCTTCGCGTCTTGAATCCGACAACCAGGGTGCAGGCCAGCAATGATGCCGCTGATCCGGCCAGGAATATAATAAAAGCATAGCTGTAGGTATCCGGGGAATATTCGTTGAAGCGGAACATCCAGGTCCACCAGGCAAACGGGTTGTAGAACGAGGCAAACAGGGGATCGCCCAGGACGGAATGATAGGACAGGCGGTAAGCCACGAATTGGGTGGCTGCGCTGTTCATGATAATTACCAGCACGGCAAATAACATTCCCCCAAACAAACGGGTTATCGAGCCATTCATATCTGAATCTCCCTATCGATCGAACGTTTCCTTGGCCTGACCGCCAGGCGCACGGATATTCCCCGTTCCCTTGCCAGTTTCATGACTTCTTTCTGAAAATCCT
>Ga0209963_1000840_pt1 | contig 25667 bp, 22 predicted proteins | sample ThiBio_1000_biof_2_FD_183957 | JGI IMG/M metagenome (GOLD analysis project Ga0209963, IMG submission 183957) | Wastewater bioreactor microbial communities from Cape Town, South Africa - Thiocy_cont_1000_biof (SPAdes) | ecosystem: Engineered > Bioreactor > Thiocyanate-remediating >...
CCAGGTCGTGGGTGGTGGTGTCGTCGTTGACCAGGTCGACGACCAGCTGGTCGCCCCGGTTCACGTGCACCTGTGCGGGGACGAACCGCATGCCGATCGCCTTCACCTCGACGCGGACGACGCGTCCGGTGGGCATGACGGCCGCGGTCGTGGCCGCGTTCCCCGGCGCCACGCCGGCCGCGGCCGGGTCGACGCCGACACCGATCACCACCACCGTGGCCAGGGCGGTGAGGCCGGCGATCAGCTGGCCGGCGGTGAAGATGCTCGGACGCTCCACCGGCGGACGAGGTTGTTCCGGGGCGCCCTCAGCGGGTCCCGCCGCCAGCTTCCGGCGCTCGGCCACGCTCGCCCGCAGCCCCAGCAGCATCAGCGGCAGGAAGCTCGCGCCCGCGGCCAGCGCCAGCAGTGAGCCGGCGACCTTGACCCAGCTGGGAGTCGGCAGCAGCCACAGCACGAGGCCGCCGTTGATCGCGATCAGCCGGAACGCGCCGGCCTTGTTGAACCAGACCTGCCCGGCCCGGACGACGCTCGGCCCGCCGCCCAGCACGGACGGCAGCAGGTAGGACAGCGCGCCGGTGAGGATCTGGACGCCGAAGCCCGCGCCGAGCGCGGCGGCCGGCCAGATGAAGCCCTCCCGCACCACCTGCCAGTCGGGCGCCGTCGCGAGCAGCCAGCCGGCCCAGCCGAGCCCGATCACCAGCCAGACCAGTCCGGCCGCCACCGAGGCGGGCCCGAATTCGCGCGGCGGGCGGGTCCGGACGGGACGCCACAGCCCCCGTCCCCACAGGGCGAGACCGGCGAGATAGCCGAGCACGCCGACGGCGGCCAGCCAGCCGAGACCGGCCAGCGCACCGCCGACCGCCACTGCTATCGCGCCACCGAGGACCAGGAGGGCCTGGCGCGTCCAGCGCTCGGCAGTCGGGTCGAGCTGGGTGCGCAGCATGGTCGGCCAGAGGGTCAGCAGCGTCCCGGTGAGGGTCAGACCGACCCAGCCGAGGACGTTGGTCAGCGCGTGGGCGACCAGCAGCCGTCCGTGCCAGGGGTCCGGCCACTCCCAGGCCACGGTCACCCCGAACCCGGCCCCGACAACGAGCGACGCCGCCGCCCACAGGTAGTAGCGGACGGACACCGTGAACCGGGCCGGCAGCGCGTGGCGGAGCATCCGGAACAGGACGAGACCGTGCCAGGCCACCGCCGTGGCGACGACCGTGCCGCCGGCGAGCGTGAGTGGCCAGATGCCCGTCGGCACGCCGACGACGACCGCGAGCGCGCCGGTGCTCAGCAGGCCGAGGCGCACGTTGTGGAGCCGGGCGTCCCGCGGCGAGGCGGGAGCGCGCAGCAGGGTCTGGGCGAAGTGGAAGCTCCAGACGAGGATCGAGTGGGTGAGCGCGCCGAGCAGCACCAGGTGCAGCATCAGCCAGTTGGCGTCCGGGAGCCAGCGGTGGAAGAGCGCGATGACGATCGCGGCGAGAAGCCAGCCGACCAGGGGATAGTCGCGCAGCTTCGAGCGTCCGCGTCCGGTGGGACGGGTGGTGGGTTGGCTCACCGGCGCACCACCAGGGTGGCGGCCGTCACGACGAAGGCGAGCATGGCGATCACCGTAGCGACTCCCCCGACCTGCCAGAGCGCCGTGACCCCGGCCAGCGCTCCGGTGAAGCGGACGGCCAGGCCGGCGTGCAGCAGCACCAACGGCAGCCACAGCACCGGGCGGTACGGCAACGGCCGGCCCAGGACCGCGGGGAGGATCACCGGCGCGTGCGCCATCACCATCGAGACGCCGAAGCCGAGGAAGACGCCGTGCACGATCACGTCATACGTCCCGGTGCTGGCCAGCAGCCCGCTGACCGCGAGGACTCCGCCCGCGAGTGCGAGGTTGACGTAGCCGGCGAGCAGGGCCACGGCGAGGTAGCGGCGCTGCCCGGTCAGCCGCAGCTGCTTGCGGACCACGTCGTGGGCGACCAGCCAGACCGCGGTCGCAAGCAGCGACAGCCCCACCAACCGCTCCCCCACAACGGGGAACACCAGGGCGGCGAGAGTCGAAAGGGTCAGCGCGGACGCCAGCGCGAGCAGCCGGCGGTCGGCGCTCGGCCCCATCACCAGGGCGGCCAGTTCGGCGCGCTCGGCGGCGATGGTGACGACCACGAAGCCGGCGAGCCACGGCAGGGCGTGCGGGACGCCGACGAGGATCGCGACGACCGCTCCGCCGAGAGCGAGGACGGCCGACAGCACCTGCGCGGCGACCAGCGGACGCGGCGCCCGGCGCCACAGCGCGACGTACACGGCGACGAAGACCAGGCCGGCCTCGACGTGCAGCAGCTGGCCGAGCAGGGCCGGCGCCGGACTGACCAGGGCCAGCGCGCCGGCACCGTACAGGCCGGGGGCTAGATAGGCCCATGCCCGGCCCAGGGACTGCGCGCGCTCGAGGGAGATCAGCGTTGCGAGGAAGCCGAGGACCATCACCTGTCCGTGGACGTCGCCGACGCGCTGGGAGGCGACGGGCGCCCACACGTCCAGCCGGACGAGGGCGGCGTCCAGCCCGGACAGCAGGGCGGCACCGCCGAGGGCGACCAGGAGCAGGCGGGCCCTGGTCGCCCACCGACGGGCCGCCGTCGCCGGGGGGTTCGCGACGGCGGGAACGGCACCAGGGATGCGAGGGGTCGTCATCCCTGGTGCGCTACGGCGCGGTGGTGCTCGTCTCCCGGGGCGTGGACGTGCGGCTCGCCGCCGTCGTGAGAGTGCGGGGTGATCGCATGGACCTCGACCCAGTCCGGACCGTCGAGGGCGATCGCCGCCGCCGGGAACAGGCCGTTGTCCTCCTTGTCGATGTGCTCACGCAGGGCGTCCTCGAACCGGGCCATGGCGGCGCGGTCGCCGGGGGCGATCGCGGCCAGCAGGGTGTCAAGGGTCTCGTGCTCGCCGCACAGGGTGGCGATGTGGTCGGCGTAGAGCTCGTCGCGGGCCATCACCGTGAAGAGCCCGGACTCCTCGGCGACGGTGTGCGGCCAGAGCAGTCCGGCGACGACCGCGCGTGCGGCAGCGAGGGCACCGGGGTCACCGGAGAGGACGGCGGCGCGAAGGTCGCCGGTCGCATTGATGATCTCCACGTGCTCGGCCATGAACCGTCCGATGACCTCGATCGAGTCGCATCCGCAGTAGCTGCACACGCCCCCTGCTCCTTTTCTACATCGCGCTATGTAGAAAATACCACTAGAGTGCCCTCGTGAGCACGCCGATCCCGAACGGACCGCAACTCGCCCGTACCGACCGCCCGCGCGCCGCTGCGCTGCGGGTGCTGCGGGCGCTCGCGGCAGCGCCGGCTCCGGTGACTCTCGCCGAACTGACCGCCCGGCTGGGTGGCCATCCGAACACCACCCGGGCCCAACTGGAACACCTCGTCGCGGACGGCTTCGCCGAGGAGGCGACCCGGCCGGCCTCGGGACGGGGACGACCCGCCCGCGCCTATGCGGCCACCATCGCCGGCCGTCAGGTGGCGATGGAGGACGACGACCGGGACAACGCCGGCGCCCTCGTCGAGGCGATCGCCGAACACCTCGTCGGCACGCCGGATCCGGTTGCCGCCGCCCACTCGCTGGGCCGGGCCTGGGGCCGGCGGCTGGCCGCAGCCGACGGCGCCGACCTGATCGGGGTGCTGGCCGCACAGGGCTTCACTCCGGAGGTCGATCACGACGGCATCGCGCTGCGCACATGCCCGCTGCTGACCTCCGCCCAGCAGTGGCCCGAGGTGGTCTGCGCGATCCACCAGGGCCTGATCGACGCGGTCTCACCGCAGCCCCGGCGGCTGCTGCCGTTCGCGGCCCCCGGAGCCTGCCTGATCCGTCCGGCCTGAGGCTGGTCACCCTCGTCGGGTGCTCACGACCACCATTGTGGCCGCATCGATCGACGTCGAGCGCCTCCAGTGCGAAGCTTGGGGACATGCCAACGGCGATGCCGCCGCCACCGGAACGGTTCGAGCCGATCACTGCGCGGTGGCTCACTCCGGGCGGGCCGCTGCCCGATCCGGAGCTGCAGGCCGTCGACCCCGGGCACCGGCTGCCGGTCGAGCTGGTGGGGCCGGTTCCGCCGGAACTCGAGGAACCGCCGCCTGGTGCGGCAGTGGCCAGCGGATCGGGACGTCCCCGTCCTGGCCGGGTCGTGTTGACAGTGTGGGTCGTGGTGGCCGTGCTCGCCGCCGGAGCAGCCGGGCTGCTCATGAGCACGACGTCCGGCTACTGCCCTGATCCCGGCGAGTGCACGATCGTCTACGGCGGCGGTCCGGGCGGCTGGCTCGTGGCGGCGGGACTGGTCTGGCTCACGATCCTCGCGATCCGGCGCGCCATTCGATCGCGGTCCTCACGAGAATGGGCGCGATCTCCGGATAGGTGAGATTCTCCGGGAGTTCGTCCACTGCGATCGTCTCGGCGATCTCGAAGTCGGGCAGTGGCGAGCGAGAGCCCTCCTCGGCGACGAAGAGCCGCTCGGCGACGTCGTCCACGGAGTAGTCGGCGACCGCGACGAGCCGGCGCGCGAGGATGCCGGTCTCCTCGAACAGCTCGCGTTCGGCGGCGGCCTCCGGGGACTCGCCGGGCTCGACGTGGCCGCCGGGGGTCTCCCAGGTCGTCCGGTCGCGATGGCGGCACAGCACCAGCCGGCCGTCCTGGTCGAACGTCACGATCACGACCAGGACGTGGTCAGAGAGGCTGCCGACGTCGAAGAGTCTCACCCGCATCCAACGACGCTACTTCACCTCGACCCTCTCGGACTCCGACTTGGTTGCCGAGGTGTTCACCGAGCGGACGTACGAGCGCGGGAAGGCCGCCTCGAGCCGGGCGAGGGCGCGGCGCGAGCCTCGCAACAGCCGGATGCGCCGCTGTGCCCAGGCCCTGTCGACACCGGAGCCGAGGGACGCGAGTTGGCGGTCCACGTCGACGCGCAGTCGAGCGAGAGACCCCTCGAACACCTGGATCTGCGGGCGCAGCCTCAACACGGCCGCGGCGGAGTGGCCCCAGTCGACGAGCAGGACGGCGGCCGACGCCGAGGCCGTAGCGACGAGCAGGAGCGGATCCAGCTGCCCGAGGATGTCCTGAAGGAACGGATCGAGGAGGTACACCACGGCGAGGGCGCCGACGCCGAACCCCAGGGAGTTCACCAGGCACACCCGGCCCTGGACACTGCCGAGCCGGCCGGAGTAGTCCCACAGCACGATCCCGAAGATCCGCTGGAGCGACCAGTGGGTGGCGAACTCGACGGCGCTGGCGAGGACGACGCCTGTGCAGAACACCAGCAGCGGCTCATGCCGTACGTCGGCGGTCGACCAGAGGATGGCCAGAGCGCCGACACCGTAGATCGGCACGACAGGCCCGGTCAGGAATCCCGAGTTGACGAGGCGTCGCTCGGCCACGAGCAGGACGGAGCCCTCGATCAGCCAGCCGAGGACGGAGTAGCACAGGAAGCTGAGCACGAGGCTCGCTACCGCGACCATGTCACCCCACCTGCTCGTCGGCGACACCGAGGTCTTCGGCTGCCTCGAGCGCGAGTTCCGCGGCCCGCCGTCCGGCTTCGATCAACCGGGGGACGTCGCCCGTCGTCCACATCGACAGCCCGGTGACTTCGGGACGGACGACGATCGTCCCCGGCTCGGCCTCCAGTCGGGCGATTCGCTCCGCGGTCGGAGCGATCGGCAGGTACTCCCACTCCGGCCGGACGCGGACGGCGATCACCCGGGTCGCCCCGAGTGCGCGGACCGCGGCGATCGGCAGGTTGGCCACCATGCCGCCGTCGATCAGGATCCGGCCCTCGTCGACGACGGGAGGGAACAGGCCGGGTATGGCGATGCTCGCCCGAAGCGCACGGGCCAGCGATCCGCGGGTGAGCACGACCTCCTGCCGGGTCAGCAGGTCGGTGGTCACTGCCCCGAAGGCCACCGGCAGATCCTCGATCAGGGCTACGCCGACGCGGGCAGCAACAGTCTCGTCGAGCGGACGCGGGTCGAGGACGCCGAGTCGGGGGCTGAGCGTCAGCCGTCCCACGTCGTGCCAGCGGCCCTCTCTCATCAGCGCGTCGATCGCGTCGAGGCTGAGGCCTGCCGCGTAGGCCGCTCCGACAAGGGCTCCGGCGCTCGTCCCCGCGACGAACTCAGGCTGCAGCCCGCGCTCTTCCAGCACCCTGAGCGCACCGAGGTGTGCGGCTCCGAGCACAGCCCCGCCACCGAGGGCGAGGCCCAGCCCCGGCGTGGTCATGGCAGGACGCTCGCCGTCGCGCCGGAGGGCAGCGAGACGGCGCGGGACGGGTTCAGCCCGTCGAGGAGAAGACTCAGGTAGCGCTCGCGGGCCAGCGGCGGCGCGTCCAGCAGCCCGGATCCGGTGGCGACCATGGCCAGGAGGACGGGCAGGTCCTCTGCGGTCAGATCGGGCCGGAGGTTGCCGGCCGCCTGGGCGCGTTCAACGGTGCCGGCGAGCCGTCCGTCCCGGCCGAGCAGGTGGATGGTGACCTCGGTGAGATCCCCCACCTCCTCGATCAGCCGCCGCTCGCGCTGGAGGAGTTCGACCAGGCGTCCGGCCACCGCGAGGAGGTCCTCGCGGGAGGCGTCACTGGAGGCGAACTCCGCCATCAGCGGCTCCGCGTCCTCGTCGAAGACGCGGTCGAGCACCGCGCGGGCGAGGGCGCGGCGATTCGGGAAGTGCCGGTACAGGGTGGCGATCCCGACGCCGGCCTCCTCCGCGACCCGGTTGAGGGTGACCGCTCCGGGGTCGGCGAGGAGGTGTCGAGCGGCGTCGAGGATCCGCCCGATGCTCGAGCGGGCGTCCGTCCGCAGGCTGCGCCAGGTTTCTGGCTGACCAATCGATAGCACACTCTCATTTTGAGAGTTGCCTATCAGTTCGTCAAGTTGAACCATCGGGGACAGGTACTTCGGTTCAGCTGAACAGTCCGGAGTTCAGGAGGTTGAACCATCGGGGACAGGTACTTCGGTTCAGCTGAACCGTCCGGAGCGATTCCTCCGTCCCAGCGTGTCCTCGGGCCTGGACAGAACGAGGACGGTACCCATCCGTCCCAACCCCACGGACGGGAGCGTCCAGAAGGGCGACCGTCCTCGCCGGCTACCGGTCCAGCGCGGACGCCAGCAGTTCGACCAGCAGCCGCTCGACGACGGACGGCGGCAGTGCCTCCACCAGGGCGAGCACCGGCGCCATCGCGTGCAGCGCGCCGGGTTCGAGCAGCCCGGCCGCGCGCAGGACGCCGTACGCAGAGTCCGCGTCCAGGCCGGCGAGAGCGGACGGGTCGACGCCACCGAGCAGGCCGGCGGCGACGGCGGCACCGTCGAGGTGCGACATCCCACGGACGGCGTCGGCGGCCGCGCCCATCGCGGCCACCAGGTCGACCACCACCCGCTCGGTCACCGGTGTGATCGTCAGGTGCGCCGTGGCCGGCAGCACCGTCCCGTCCGGCTGGGTAGAGGACGGCTGCCCCTGCACGACGAAGCCGTACGCTCGCATCGCGTCCGCCCACAGGTGCGGGTCGACGCGGCGCGCGGGGTCGGCCTCGTCGGCGGCCAACGCGACCATCGGGCCTACCGGTTCGCCGACGACCACCAGGCCCTCGATCCCACCGATGGCCTCGGCGATCCGGGCGACCGACCGTGCCATCGACGCCGTCAGCTCGCCGAACCCGGCCACCCCCAGCACGGACGCGATCGCCCACGCCGCCGCCATCGGACCGGCCGACTTCGACCCCAGCAACGTCGCATTCACCACCGGGTAGCCCGGCCAGGCGCTGGTGGCGAACCACTGGCGGCGCTGCCGGTCCAGCCCGCGCTGCAGCAGCACCGAGACACCCTTCGGCGCGTAGCCGTACTTGTGCAGGTCCGCGGAAAGGCTGGTCACCCCGGGGACGGCGAAGTCCCACGGCCCGTCCGGCGCGGCCCCGTCCCCGGCCGGCCAGAACGCCAGCGCGAACCCGCCGATGCAGGCGTCCACGTGCAGGTCGACGCCGGCGTCCTGCGCTGCGGCCGCCACTTCGGCGACCGGGTCGAGCGCCGCGAACGGGTAGCTCGGCGCGCTGACCACGGCCAGGGCGACGTCCGCTCCGAACCGGGACGCCATCGCGGCCGCGGCCACCCGTCCGGTGGCGACGTCGACCGGCACCAGGTCGAGGTCCAGGTCCAGCAGCGCCGCAGCCTTGCGGAACGCCGCGTGCACCGTCGTCGGTGCGACCAGCCGGGGACGGCCCGACCCGCCGCGCGCACGCCAGGCATCCCGGGCGGTCTTGACCGCGAGCAGGCAGCTCTCCGTGCCGCCGGACGTCGCCGTCCCGGCCACATCCGAGCCGGCGTGGAAGACGCCGCGGGCGAAGTCGAGCAACCCCCGCTCGATCACCGCGACCGAGCCGAACGCGGTGGGGTCCAGGCCGTTCACCGGCTGCATCGCCCGGATCGCCGCCGCAGCCAGCTCGTCGAGGTCGGCGCGTCCGGAGTCGTAGACGTAGGACAGCAGGCGTCCGCCGTGGGTGGGGGCGTCCTGGGAGCGCAACTCGGCGAGTCGGGCGAGCGCGGCTTCAGCGTCCATGGTCAGGCATCCTGTCTGGTCAGTGCGTCGATGTCGGCGCGACGCAACCGGTAGCGGGCCAGGAAGACCAGGCTCGCCAGCGTCAGCACAGCCGGAACGATGCTGAACCCGACGGCGATCCCCGCGACGGCGCTCGCGGGCTGGGTCACGGCCACCCCGGCGACCGTCTGGACGTAGCCGGTGATCGTCAGGATCAGCGCCAGCGCACCGGCACCGAGCGCCATGCCGGTCGTCTCCCCTGCCGTCCAGATGCCGCCGAAGACGCCGGCGTTGGCACCCGGCGACGTGCGCGCGTCGTGCGAGATCACATCCGGCAGCATCGCCATCGGGAGGGCCTGCATACCGGCGTAGGCCGCCCCGGCGAGCGCGACGGACGCGTACATCCACGCTCCCGGCGTCCACACGGCGGCGACCAGGGACGCTGTCGCCACCGCGAACAGCACGGACGCAACGGCGAAGCCGCGCTCCTTGCCGACCCGCCGGGCAATGCTGTTCCACAAGGGGGAACACAGGATCGCCGGGGCGATCAGGGCGACGAAGAGGAAGGTGAGCGCGTCGTCGGAATGCATCACGTGGACGGCAACGTAGTTGGCGCCGGCGAGCATCAGGCCGGTGGCGACGGCCTGCAGCCCGAACGCGGCCAGCAGTGCGCGGAACGGGGCGCTGCGCCGCAGAGCGGCCAGCCCTTCGCGATAGCCGGACGTCCACGACGTCGCCGGTGCGGACGGGCTGGCGTCCTCGCGCGGGGCGATCGTGACGGAGACCAGCATCCCGAGAGCGATCACGATGCCGGCGACGAGCGCCATCACCAGGTAGCCGGTGTACGCGTCCCCGATGTCGCGCAGCATGGGCCCGCCGGCGCCGAACAGCAGGATGGCGAGGCTGAGGACGGCCACTCGCGCGGTCAGCAGGCGCGTCCGCTGGTCGTAGTGAGCGGACAATTCGGCGGGCAGGGCGATGTAGGGCACCTGGAAGAGGCTGAACGCGGTGGACGCCAGCAGGAACGCCAGGCCGACCCACACCGCGGCCGGCGCGGGTGCCACGCCCGCGGGGACGGCGAAGGTGACCAGGAAGAAGACCGGCAGGGCAAGCGCACCGGCCGTCATCAGGCGCCGCCGCGAACCCGTCCGGTGCCGGGAGGTGTCGGAGATGCCGCCGATCACCGGGGCGGCCAGCACGTCCCAGATCTTCGCGCCCGTGATCACGATGCCGGCCGCCCACGCCGCGACGCCGAGGGTGTCGGTGAGGTAGAACACCAGGACCAGGCCGGGCAGCGTCGAGAAGCCGCCGGTGCCGAGCGACCCGATCGCGTACCGGGCGATCACGCCGGTGGGCAGCACTGCGGGCGAGGACGCCGTCGTTGGGGCCACGGGCGGATCCTACGGTTCCCGACCCCCACTGCGCAGTAGCCGGTGCCGACGGGTGAGACCCCGTCCTCGCGAGCATGTCCGCACGCGTGTCGTGGTGCCGGCCGGTCACCCGGCAATAGGTTGGTCGCATGCGCGTACTCGTTGCCGACAAGTTCGAGAAATCGGGGATCGACGGCCTGACCGCCGCCGGCTGCGAAGTGATCTACCAACCCGCCCTCGCCGACCAGGCCCTCGTCGACGAGGTCGCGGCGAAGGCTCCTGCCGTGCTGATCGTCCGGAGCACGAAGGTCCCCGAGGCGGTGCTCGCCGCCGGCCCGCTGGAGCTGGTCGTCCGGGCGGGCGCCGGCTACAACACCATCGACGTCGCGGCCGCGTCCCGGCTCGGCATCTACGTCTCCAACTGCCCCGGCAAGAACTCCGTCGCCGTGGCGGAGCTCGCCTTCGGCCTGATCTGTGCCCTGGACCGCCGGATCGCCGACAACGTCGCCGACCTGCGGGCCGGGAAATGGGACAAGTCCGGGTACGGCAAGGCCCGCGGTCTCTACGGCCGGACGCTCGGGCTGATCGGCCTGGGCGGCATCGGCAAGGAGATGATCCCCCGGGCGGCCGGCTTCGGCATGCCCGTGGTGGCCTGGAGCCGCAGCCTGACTCCCGAGAAGGCCGCTCGGCTGGGCGTGACGATGGCGGCCTCGCCGCAGGAGGTGGCCGCTGCGGCCGACGTCGTCAGCGTCCATGTCGCCCTCAACGCCGAGACCCGCGGAATGCTGGACGCCGCCTTCTTCGACGCGATGAAGGACGGCGCGTTCTTCATCAACACCTCGCGTGGCGAGGTGGTGGACGAGCCCGCCCTGGTCGCGGCGATCTCGGCGAAGGGCCTCCGTGCGGGTCTGGACGTGTACGCGGGCGAGCCGGCTACGGGGACGGGTGAGTTCGTCACCGAGTTGGCGAGCCTGCCCGGTGTCTACGGGACGCATCACATCGGCGCGTCCACCGACCAGGCGCAGGAGGCCATCGCCGCGGAGGCCGTCCGCATCGTCACGGTGTACGCCGAGACCGGCATCGTGCCGAACGTGGTGAACCTCGCCACGAAGACGCCGGCGACGTCGTCCATCGTGGTCCGCCACCTGGACCGGCCCGGCGTCCTCGCCCACGCGCTGGACGCGATCAGCACGGCAGGCATCAACGTCCAGGAGATGGAGAACATCGTCTTCGACGGCGCCGAAGCCGCGGTGGCCAGGATCCACGTCGAAGGTGTGGCCGACGACGCCCTCCTCGCGGCGATCAAGGTCCACGACGCGGTGATCGACGTCGGCGTGATCACCCTGTGACGCGGGTCTCCCGGGCCCGGAGCCACGGGAGCGCGGCCAGCAGCGTGATCGTCCCGGTGACGCCGAACGCCAGCCAGTAGCTGCCGTTGTCGACGAGCAGCCCGGCGATGATCGGGCCGGTGATCGAGCCGAGGTCCTGCGACATCTGGAAGGCGGCGAGCGCGGGGCCGCCGTTGCGGTCGCGTCCGACGACATCGGCCAGCGTCGCCTGCTGGGCCGGGTTCAGGGTGCCGGCACCGATGCCGGCGACCACCGAGACGATGACCAGCAGCGGCAGATCGTGGGCGAGCCCGGTGACGGCGGTGGCCACGCCCGAGACCACCAGGCCGGCGAGGATGAACGGCTTGCGTCCGGCGCGGTCGGACTGGCGGCCGGCGATGGTCAGGCCGACCGCGTTGCCGGCGGCGAACACGGCGAGCGCCATGCCGGCGACCCACGGCTGGTTGCCGATCACCGCGATGGCGAACAGCGGCAGGATGGCGTTCCGGACGCCGAAGTTGCCCCAGCCGTTGGCGAAGCCGGAGCCGATGCTCGCGCGGTAGGCGCTGTCCCGCAACGCCTCACCCACCGTCAGCACCGGCAGGACGGGCGCGCCGGGCGCCGGCCGCAGCGACGCATGCCGCAGGAAGACCCAGACGATTCCGGCGGCGATCAGCAGGGCGACGGCGTAGACGAGGAAGGGCACGCGCAGGCCGAGGCTGCCGAGCAGGCCGCCGATCACCGGGCCGCCGACGCCACCGAGCAGGAACGCGGTCGCGTAGGCCGAGGACACCCGGGCCCGGATCACCACCGGCGACAGCCGGACCAGCAGCGCCACCGCCGAGACGGTGAACATGGTCGACCCGATGCCGCCGAGTCCGCGGAAGACCAGCAGCTGCCAGTAGTCCTGGGCGAATGCCGTCGCGCCCGTCGAGAGCGCGACGATGATCAGCCCGGCCAGGTAGACGGGACGCTCGCCGAGCCGGGCGATCAGCCGTCCACCGGCCGGAGCGAAGACGAGCCGGAAGAACGCGAACGCGCTGACGACGATGCTGGACGCGAACGCTCCCACTCCGAGGCCCTGCGCGAACGTCGGCAGCACCGGGGTGATCAGCCCGAAGCCGACGGCGATCACGAAGGCCGCCGCGATCAGCACCCAGATCTCGCCGGGGATCCGCGGTCGGACGCTCGGTGGCGCCGCTGCGTCTGGATCGGGCACGGTCACCCAGTATGCCGTCGTTCCGCGGCGGTACGGCGCCCTGGTGAGCTTCGACATCCCGCACGCGGCCGTGACGGGAATGCCGTCAGCGGTCAGCCATAGAGTCCCAAAGCGGACCTGGATCTGCCTGCGGACAAGACTCCTTACTAACAGCCATGCTCTAAGTGTTAGTAAGGAGCTGGCCTGCTATCAGTTGTCGCGTTTCCCGAGCTCGGCCAGGTCGAGCACTTCTGGCATGCCCACGACGCGCATGCCTCCCGAGCAGCGGTCGCGGCGGCCAACGGCCCGTTCCGGTCGACCCTCACGCCACCGATCGTCGACTACACCCCACAGCTTCCGTCCGCGGTCGCGGCGGAGGTCGCCGAGGCCGAAGCCGCGCTCGCACAGTTCGACCAGTATGCGCGCCTGGTCCTGGGCGTCGACAACCCCGGACTCGGGCCGATGAGCAGCATCCTGCTCCGGATCGAGTCGGCCTCCAGTTCTCAGATCGAGAACCTCACGGTCGGCGCCAAGGAGCTCGCCTTGGCCGAGATCGGCCAGGCGAGGTCCGACAACGCCCAGGTCGTGACCGCCAACGTGCGGACGATGGAAGCGGCACTGGCGCTGTCCGGCCAGCTGGACGAGGACTCGATCCTGGCGATGCACCACGAGCTGCTTTCCGGCCAGCCGGGAGGGAACAGCACGCCGGGAGGTACCGCGACCAGCTCGTCTGGGTGGGTTCGTCGGCGATCACACCGCGCGGTGCCGCTCACGTTGCCCCGCAGCCCGACCTCGTCCCCGCCGCCATGGCGGACCTGATCGGCTTCGTGCAGCGCCGGGACATTCCCGTCGTCGCGCAGGTGGCGATCGCTCATGCGCAGTTCGAGACGATCCATCCGTTCGTCGACGGGAACGGACGGACCGGGCGCGCACTCGTCCACGCCATGCTCGCCGCCTCGGGGGTTCTCCGATCCACGACCGCACCGATCTCGGCGGGTCTGCTGCGCGACTCAGAGCGCTACTTCTCCGCCCTGGGGGACTTCCGGTCAGGAGATGCCGGCCCGATCATCGCCTCGTTCACCTCGGCCTCACTGTTCGCTGCGACATCGGGAGCGAAGCTGGTCGATGACCTCGCCGCCCAGATCGACCACGCACGCGAGCTTCTCCGTGGGCTCCGACGAGACGCCGCCGGCTGGATGGTGCTCCCACACCTCATCTCTCACCCGGTCATCAACGCACGCCTGTTGATCGATCGGCTGGGTACGAACGCCGTGACCGCCCAGCGCGCCCTCGACCAGCTGACCCGTGCCGGAGTCCTGGCGGAACGGACCGGTCTACGCCGCAATCGCGTCTATCAACACGACGGGATCCTCCAGGTCCTCGACGCCTACGCCCACCAACTGCGGCGCCGGTAGGTGGATCCGGGCGGCTGACGCCCCAAATGTGCCTCTGGAGCGGATGACGGGAATCGAACCCGCGCTATCAGCTTGGGAAGCTGAAGTTCTGCCACTGAACTACATCCGCAGGCGCCCTGCGACGCAGCCAGCAGTCTAGCCGGACGTGGCCGCGCCCCGCACACCCTCCCGCCGGATCCACTCGCCGAGGCCACAAACCTTGCCGTGACTAGCCATCTCAGCGATCTCGCGGCCACGGCTCGCGGCCGCTGGAGAATTCGTCCAGACCCGCCGATCAGCGGCGAAACGGTGGGATCCTGCCCCCACATCTGCCAAACTGCTCACTTGACAGGGCACACTTGTACCCAGCCGGTGTGAGGCTGCACCAGTTCAGACAGGAGGGGCGTGACCAGGGAAGAACGGGCGATCACGATCCTCGACCTGATGAATCAGGCATTGGCGGTCCTGGACGACGGCGAAGCCGCCGAGCAACTCGTCCCTCGCGTCCTGGGCAAGGGCAGCAACGCGGACGCGGCCGCCCTGATCGGGCTCGACGCAGCCAGCAAGCCCGCCGTCCACGCCGCCTGGCCCAACGAGCGCCTCGCCAAGACTCTCGCCGAGGTCGCCGGACGCAACGGGCGGCCACGCTCGGAGAGCATCCTGCGCGGAGGCCAGCACCCGATCCTCGGCGAAGTCGTCCTGATCGGCCCCGAACTGGACGAGCACCCGCAGGCGCGCAGCCGCAACCGGCTCCTCGTCCTCAGCCGCCGAGGTGGCTTCACCACCGAGGCCAAGGCGCTGCTCGCCGAGGCCGCCGCCCCGCTCAGCTTCCTGATGCCGCAGGCCGCCGACGCCTGCCAGCGCTCCCGCTCCGAGCACAACGCCGCCGAGGCCGCGGCGGCCCTCAACCTGACCCCGCGGGAGGTCGAGGTGCTGAAGCTGCTCGCCGACGGGCTGCTCGCCCGGACCATCGCCGCCCGCCTGGGCCTGTCGCCGAGGACCGTGCACAAGCACCTCAGCAACGTCTACACCAAGCTCGGCGTCCACGACCGCCTCGTCGCGGTGAGCATCGCCCGCGACCACGGGCTGATCGCCGCCTGACCTGCAGCGACACCGGCTCAGGGGGCTCCCCCAACCTTCCCCGGACGAGGGCCCGACAGGTTCCGCCCCGTCTCCGGCGGGCTTAGGTTTGCCTGTATGAGCAATCTTGAACCCACTGATGTCGGCCCCGCCGCCGGTGGTGACCGTCCGGTGGCCGAGGGCGACCGGCAGCACGTCCTCACCCTGCTGAACTCGGCCCACGCCGAGGGCGTGCTCAGCGCTGCCGAACGGGACCGGCGAATCGCCGAGGCCCGGGCGGCCGTCACCTTCGACGACCTCGTCCCGCTCACCCGCGACCTGGTCAGCGGCCGTCCGTCCGTCGACTACGACGTCGCCAACGCGTCCGCGAACACCGACCAGGTGATCGCCATCTTCGGTGGCACCCGGCGCCGCGGACGGTGGCGCGTCCATCCCGAGACCAACATCTCGGTGGCATTCGGCGGCGTCGAACTCGACCTGTCCGAGGCCGTCTTCGAGGCCGCGGAGGTGCGCTTCACCGTCAACTGCATCTTCGGCGGCGTCGAGGTGACCGTCCCCGAGGGCACCGAGGTGATCAGCCACGTCGCGGCCGTGTTCGGCGGGGCCGACACCCACCGGCTCGCCCCTCCGCAGCCCGGAATGCCCCGCGTGGTCCTCACTGGTTTCGCGCTGTTCGGCGGGCTCGAGGTGCGCAACCCCCGAGGAAGCAAGCAGCGGGACGCAGCCCGCGCCGAACGCCACGCCGAGCGTCACGTCCTGCAGGCCGAGCGCCATGCCGAGCGGGCCGAACGGCATGCCGAGCGCCACGCCGAGCGGCTGGACCGGCACTACCACGGCTAGTCTTCCGGGCATGGACGACCTCTTCCGTCCCGAGACCGACTGGAACGGCCTTCCCGACGTCGCGGTGACCGCACACCGGATCAGTTCGCTGGTGGCCAACGTCGTCCTCTGGGCGATCATCGGCGGAGCTGTCTGGCTGTTCACGAATCCGCTCGCGCTGCCGACCGGGATCGTCGCCGTCGTCGGCGTCGCCTGGACGCTCTGGCGGGTCGTCCGGGCCGGACGCTGGATCCGGAGCTTCCGCTATTCCGAGCGCGAGCACGACCTGCTGATCAGCCACGGCCTGTGGTTCAAGAACCTCACCGCGATCCCGTACGGACGGATGCTCAGCGTCGAGGTGACCACCGGACCGATCTCCCGGCTGTGGGGGCTGGCCGAGGTGCAGCTGATCACCGCGAGCCATGAGTCGAACGGGACCATTCCCGCCCTGACCGCGGCGGACGCGGCGATCCTGCGCGACCGGCTGATCGCCGTCGGAGAGGCCCAGGCGCTGCCGCTGTGACCGATCCAGTCGACGACCCGGACGCGCGCGGGGACGAGGGGCGCACGCCACCCTTCCCCGAGGGCGAGGTGCCGCCCGTCCCCGCGGACGAGGTCGCGCCCGTCCCCGCGGACCAGGTGCCGGCCCTTGCCGAGGACGTCCCCGCCGCCACAGAGAAGCTCACCGAACGGCCACACCCGCTGACGCCGCTGATCCGCGGCTGGATCGTCATCCTCGCCCTCGCCTTCGGCCTGGGCCGGGAGCTGCTGAACAGCGTCACCGAGGACCGTCCCCTGCCGCCGATCGCGTTCCTGGTCGGCGGCTTCGGGGTGGTCGTGCTGATCGCCGTCGTCATCGGCTTCCTCTCGTGGCTGACGACGCGGTTCGTCATCGACGCCGACGAGCTGCGGCTCGAGTCCGGCATCCTGCTGCGCCGCTCGCAGCGGGTCGCCTTCGACAAGGTGGCCTCGATCGACGTCCTCCAGCCCCTGGCCGCACGCATCTTCGGGCTCGCCGAACTGGAGATCGACATCGGCTCCGCGTCCCGGACGAAGCTGCGCTACCTCAGCCGGGCCCGCGCGTACTCCCTGCGCGACTACCTGCTCAGCCGTGCGCACGGCCACCAGGCCGAGATCGGCGAGGTGGCGACCTCCCTGATCGAGCTGTCCGATCTACAGCAGGACGACGAGGTGCTGCTACGGCTGAGCCCCCAGCGGATCGTGCTCGGCGCGGTCACGTCCAACGAGTTCATCGTGCTGGTCGCGACGATCCTGGTGACGATCGGCGTCGTCGCGGCCGCGTTCGCGTGGCTGCCGCCCGAGTTCACCGGTGGCGACCGCCGGACGGGATTCCTCGGCGTCAGCGTCGCCGTCATCGCGATCGCGGTCTCGGGACTGTCCGGCGTCGTCGGCTTCGTCACCCGGCGGATAACCGGGCAGTTCAACTTCACGCTGTCGCGGCGTCCGTCCGGCCTGCGGATCTCCCGCGGCCTGACCAGCCTCACCAGCCAGTCGGTGCCGCCGCGGCGGATCCAGGCCGTCCAGCTGACCCAGTCGGTGCTCTGGCGGCGTCCGGGGTGGTACCGGGTCGAGATCGACGTCCTCGGCCAGCACCTGCGCAACGAGGACGACACCCGCGCCTCCACGTCCAGCGTGCTGCTGCCGATCGCGCACCTCGAAGAGGTGCGGATGGTGCTGGCCCAGCTCTGGCCGGACGCCGACTTCACCACCGTCGGCCTGCGTCCCGCCCCGTTCCGGGCGCGCTGGTTGCACCCGATCACCGCTCCCTTCCTCGGCTTCGGCCACGACGAGCAGTTGGTCGTCTCCCGGCACGGCTGGCTGGAACGCCGCTGGCAGCTCGTGCCGCACGCCCGGGTGCAGTCGGTGCGGATCTCCCAGGGCCCGGTATCACGCCGGCTCGGCCTGGCCAACCTCGCCTTCCACACGGCCGGATCGCGGCTGCACGCCCGCGCCCGGGGGCTGGACGCGACCCACGTCCGCCAGTGGCAGGCCGAGCTGATCGAACTCGCCCAGGCCCACCGTCCCGACATCACCGTGCCGGTAATCCGGCCCGGGCAGTCGGGTGAACCATCGGGGACTGTCCCCGTTGGTTCAGCGGGGACTCACGCGGACGGGCCGGACGCCTTCCGCGCCGACCAGGCGGACGACACCATCTCGTCCACCGAGTAGCGCATCCTCCAGTCGAGGTCGGCGGCGGCTGCGCTGCCATCGGCGACGATCCGCGCCGGGTCGCCGGGACGCCGCGGCGCGATCTCGGGGGTGAACGCGATCCCGGTCACCCGGGCCATCGCGTCCATGATCTGCCGGACGCTCAGGCCGTCCCCGCTGCCCAGGTTGTACGCCGGACGCAGCTCGCGTCCAGACGCCAGGGCGAGCGCCGCCGCGACGTGCGAGGTTGCCAGGTCGCCGACGTGGACGTAGTCGCGGACGCAGGTGCCGTCGGCGGTCGGGTAGTCGTCGCCGTTGATCCGGGGCGTCCGGCCGTCCAGGAGTGCCTCGATCACCAGCGGGAACAGGTTGTGCGGGCTCGCGTCGAAGACCTCGTCGGTGGCCGAGCCGACCACGTTGAAGTAGCGCAGGCAGACGCCGCGGAACCCGTCCCGGGCGCGGACGAGGTCGCGGATCAGCCACTCGGCGACCAGCTTCGACTCCCCGTACGGCGACTCGGGGTGGTTGGGCGAGTCCTCGGTGACGATGTCGGTGGCCGGCGTCCCGTAGACCGCCGCGGACGAGGAGAACACCAGCTTCGAGACCCCGGCCCGCTCCATCGCCGCCAGCACGCTCGCGGTTCCGGTCACGTTCTGCTCGTAGGTGTGCAGGGGGCGCTGGACCGACACCCCCGCGTACTTGTAGCCGGCGACGTGGATCACCCCGTCGCAGCCGTGCTCGCTGAGCGTGGCGGCCACCAGGTCGGTGTCCAGGATCGTCCCCTGCACGAACGGGACGCCGGCCGGCACGAACTGCGTCCGTCCGGTGGAGAGGTCGTCGATGACGACCGGCTCCAGGCCCTGATCCCGCAACGCCCGCACCACGTGTGCCCCGATGTAGCCGGCGCCGCCGGTGACCAACCAACCACTCACGAGCAGGAGTCTATGGGCACGGCCTCGGCGAACCTCCGGCTTGGCTAGGGTTTGACCATGAAGACCCAACCTGTCCTGGGGATCGACATCGGCGGCTCGGGGATCAAAGGCGCCCCGGTCGACCTCAAGGCCGGCGATTTCGCCGCCGATCGTCTGCGGATCCCCACCCCGGCCAAGTCCACCCCCGCCAAGGTCGCCGCCGTGGTGGCCCGGATCGTCGAGCACTTCGCCGACCAGATCGGGGACGGCCCCATCGGCGTGACCATCCCGTCCGTGGTCACGCACGGCATCACCCGGTCCGCGGCGAACATCGACCCGTCCTGGATCGACGCGCCGGCCGAGCAGATCCTCTCCGAGCACCTGGGACGCACCGTCGTCCTGGTCAACGACGCGGACGCCGCCGGCGTCGCCGAGGTGAGGTACGGCGCGGCCAAGGGCCATCCCGGGCTGGTGCTGATGACCACCCTCGGGACCGGCATCGGCAGCGCGCTGATCTACCACGGGGTGCTGATCCCGAACACCGAGCTCGGCCATCTGGAGATCGACGGGCACGACGCCGAGACCCAGGCCTCTGCCGGCGTCCGCACCAAGCTGGGACTCACCTACGAGGAGTACATCCCGAGGCTCCAGCGGTACTACGAGCGGGTGGAGGCGCTGTTCTGGCCCGACCTGTTCGTCGTCGGCGGCGGCATCTCGAAGAACGCCGGCCAGTACCTGCCCTACCTGAGGCTGCACACGCCGATCATCCCTGCGGAGCTGAAGAACCGGGCCGGGATCATCGGTGCAGCCGCGCTCGCCGCTGAGGCGTCCGCGTCCTGAACCGTCGGGGACAGGTACTTCGGTTCACCGACCCGCGTCCTGAACCGTCGGGGACAGGTACTTCGGTTCACCGACCCGCGTCCTGAACCGTCGGGGACAGGTACTTCGGTTCACGTCGGTTCACCGACCCTGAACGAAAGTACCTGTCCCCGACGGTTCACGTGAACGAAAGTACCTGTCCCCGACGGTTCAGGTGAACGAAAGTACCTGTCCCCGACGGTTCAACCCCGACGGTTCATCCCGGGGCTACATCCGCTCGGGTGCTTCGATCCCGAGCAGGTCCAGGCCGGACGCCAGGACCTTGCGGGTGGCAGCGCACAGGGCCAGCCGGGACGCCCGGACGTCGCCGTCGCTCTTCAGCACCGGGCACTGCTCGTAGAAGACGCTCAGCGCGCTGGCGAGCTCGTACAGGTAGCCGCACAGGCGGTGCGGCTGCAGGGTCGCACCGACGGCGTCCACGACCTCGCCGAAGCGGCTCAGCAGCAGCGCGACGTTCTGCTCCGCCGGCTCGGCCAGGACGGTGATCGTGTCGTAGGAGATCCCCTCGGCCTCCGCCTTGCGCAGGATCTGGTTGGCCCGAGCGTGGGCGTACTGCAGGTACGGTCCGGTGTCGCCGGTGGTGGCGACCATCCGCTCGACGTCGAAGCTGTAGTCCTTCTGCAGCCCGGACGACAGGTCGGCGTACTTGATCGCGGCGAGCGCGATCGCCGGCGCTGCGTGCTCCTCGGCCTCGTCGAGCAGTGAGTTCAAGGTGACGGCGGTGCCCTCCCGGGTGGAGAACTTCTTGCCGTCCGCCCCGAGCACCTGGCCGAAGCCGACGAACTCCGCCGCCACGTCGTCGGGCAGGTAGCCGGCGCGACGGGCGACGGCGAACACCTGGGCGAAGTGGAACTCCTGCGGGTTTCCGACGACGTAGACCAGCCGGTTCGCGGCCAGGTCGCCGACCCGGTGCCGGATCGCGGCCAGGTCGGTGCAGGTGTAGCCGTAGCCGCCGGCAGCGTTGCGGATGATCGCCGGGGTCGTGCTGCCCTCGACGAAGACCACCAGTGCGCCGTCGTCGACGACCGCGATCCCCCGGTCCTCCAGGTCGGCAGCGACGACCGGCAGGTCGGCGTTGTAGATCGACTCGCCGGCCAGGTCGGCGTCGGTGAGCAGCACGTTCATCCGGGCGTAGGTGGCGTTGAAGCCGGCCAGCGAGACGTCGATCAACTGCTGCCAGATCCGCCGGGTCTCGGCGTCTCCCGCCTGCAGCTTGACGACCCGCTCACGCGCCCGGTCGGCGAACTCCTCGGAGCTCTTCAGGCGGGCGTTCGCCCGCTGGTACAGCGCCTCCGCGCCGGCCAGGTCGAGCGCGGACGCGTCCAGCTGCTCGTCGAGGATCTCCTCGACCAGCATGCCGAACTGCCGTCCCCAGTCGCCGATGTGGTTCTGCGGGATGGCCGTGTGGCCCTGCGCACGCAGGACGCGGGTGAAGCAGTCGCCGATGATCGTCGAGCGCAGGTGGCCGACGTGCATCTGCTTGGCCACGTTCGGGGACGAGTAGTCGACCACGACGGTGGCCGGCGTCTCCGCGAGGCTGATCCCGGCGCGCGGGTCGGCGAGCACCTCGGACGCGACCCGCGCCAGCACGTCGGAGCGGATCCGAAGGTTGATGAACCCGGGCCCGGCCACCTCCAGCGGCTCGCACAGGTCGGCGAGGTCGATCCGTCCCACCAGCTCGGCGGCCACCTCTCGGGGAGGACGCCCCGAGCTGTTCGCCAGCCGCAACGCCACGTTCGTCTGGTAGTGGCCGAACTGGGGACGGGTGGCCGGGCGCAACTCCGCGTCGATTCCGGCTACGGCTTCGACGCGGGCGCTCAACTCAGACGGTAGGGACAGCACGACGTCGATTCTCCCACGCGCCGCAGCGGTCCCTCCGACCGGCGGCTCAGCCCGGAATCAGGATCGTCGCCCGCACCATGTTGTGGTCGGACGGCGGCGGCCCGATGAACTTGCCGGAGGAGTTGATCTTCACCACCATCTCGTACTCCAGCGTGGTGACCGACTTCGAGACCCAGACGTAGTCGATGTGGGTGCCGAGCGGCCAGGGGTGCGACTTGGGCGCCGACTTGTAGTGGTTGCTCGAGTCGAACTGGGTGTTGATCCGGATCGGCACGGTCGGATTGCCCGTCCCCTTCTGCCGGTCGGTGTTGTCGAGCGGGTCGACCAGCCCGGAGGCCTTGTAGACGCGGTAGGGGGCGTTGGTGGGGCAGTGGAACTTGTGGGCGTTCATGTCTCCGACGAGCACGGACGGCAGGCCGCCGGCCTTCGCCTTGACGGTGGCGGCGACCTGGCCCGCCTCCTTCTTGCGCAGCTTGTACAGCTTGGACGCCTTGCCCGAGCAGTTCGTCGTCGAGCTGACCACCGGCCCCGCGATCAGGTGGGTGTTGGCGAACAGGAACTGGCGTCCGGTCGCGTTCTGCTTGAACACCGTCCAGACCACCCACCGGTCGGGCTTGTGATTGCTGGCCAGTTCCCGGACGCCGGACCTGACGACCGTGACCTGGGCTGCGTCGTAGGCGATCCTGGTGCCGTCGGTGTCGGCGGTCTTCACGATCCGCCAGTCCCCGCCCAGCAGGTTCACGACGTCCTGGTACTGGGTGGCACCGCCGGCGACCTTCCAGTGCTCGGCCTCCTGCAGCCCGAGGACGGCCAGGTTCTCGGCCTTGATCGCGTTGGCGAGCAGCTTGCGGCGCACCTTCCACGCCTTGCCCTTGCCCTGCTTGCGGACGCTGCGGATGTTGTAGGTGGCCACGCGCAGCGGGGACGCGTCCGCGTCCGCCGGGGTGGCGGTGCGGGCCGAGGCCGGGCTGGTGAAACCGGACAGCGAGGCGCCGGACAGGCTGACGGCCTCGACCCGGACGTAGTACCGGGTGTCCGGAAGCAGGCCGCTGATCAGCGCGCCGTTGCCCTCGACGACCACGCTGCGGGAGTTCGTCATCCCCGGCATCATCGAGTACTGCACGCGGTACTTGCGCAGCGCCCGGGACGCCGTCCAGGTGACCTGCAGGGTGTCGGCACCGGCAGCGGATGCCTTCACCGAGACCCCGGACGGCTGGGACGCGGCGATCGCGGTCTCGGCGGGCAGCACGCCGGCCACCGGCACGGCGAGCGCCAGCACGCTCAGAACGGTCACCAGACGCTTCGACGCTCGCACCACAGGTCTCCTACCAGCCGTCTCCGTGCCCCCCGGAAGCCGTTAGCTTAACGCAAGCTGAGGATTTCTTACCAGGGGGTTCAGGAACGGGGGACGAGGATGCTGGCGCGCAGCATGTTGTGGTCCGACGGGACGGTGCCGACGAAGCGGCCGGTGACCGGGTCGATGTCGACGACCGTCTCGTACTCGAGCGTCGTCACCGACCTCGACACCATGATGTAGTCGACGTTGATGCCGTTGATCCAGCCCTCGTCGTCCGGCTTGGCCGCGAAGTTGTTCCACGAGTTGAACTCGGTGTGGATGCGGACCTCGGTGGTCGGCTTCACCGCCGTCCGCGACTTGTACGTGTTGCCGAGCGGATCGACCAGGCCGGCGGCCCGGTAGCTGTCGTACGGCGCGTTGGCCGGGTCCCGCCACTTGTGGGAGTTCATGTCGCCGGTCAGCACCACCGGCAGCCCCGGGTTGTTGGCGGCGATCGTGGCCAGCACCTGGTCCGCCTGGGTCTTGCGCAGGGCGTAGTAGACCAGGCCGGGATCGTCCTTGTACTTGTCCTCCAGGTGCGCGTTGATGAAGAAGAAGCTGCGTCCCGTGCTCACCTGGGTGAAGATCGCCCAGACCGCGTACCGGGGCGCGATGTCGTCGGTGAGGCGGACGGAGCCGCGCTTGACCAGCGTCACGGTGTCGGAGTTGTAGATGATCCGGATGCCGGCGCTGTACCCCGGAGCGGCTGCCGTGGTGCCCGAGCACAGCGAGTCGTCCGATTCGGTCGCGACCCCGCAGCCCTCGGCCGTGCTCAGACCGCTGGTGATCCGGTAGCTGCCCCCGAGCAGGCCCAGCAGGTCCTCGTACTGGTGGACGGTGGTCCCGTCGACGCTGATCCGGGTGTACTCGGCCTCCTGCAGGCCGACCACGTCGATGCCCTTGGCCTTGATCTGGCCGGCGACAGCCGTCCTGCGGTTCGCCCAGGAACGCGTCCCGCTGTCGAGGGTGGCGTTGCGGACGTTGAAGCTGGCGACCTGCAACGGCCTCGCCCCGGGGTCGGCGGGCGTGGCCGTCCGGCCGGAGACGACCTTGGAGTATGCACTGGCCGCCGCCCCGCCCACCCCGAGCACCCGCACCCGGAAGTAGTAGGTCGTCCTCTGTTTGAGCCCGGAGACCGCCGCGGACGGACCGGGCACCACCAGCGTCCTGGCCTTGGTCATCTTCTTGCTGGTCGAGTACTGCACCCGGTAGCGCAGCCCCGAGCCGCGGAAGCTCCAGGTCAGGGCGATCGTCCCCGCGCCGGCCGCCGACGCCTTCGCCTTCAGCGCGGACGGCGCGGCGTACGTCTTCGCCTTGGCCTTGGCCGACGGCGTGGTCAGCGCGAGCGCGCGGGGAATCGGGGAGGGTGCGGCTTCCGCGGCCGGCGTCGCGCTCGCCAGCGTGCCGGCAAGAGCGATGACGACGGCGCCACACCAAGCGGCGCCGAGACGCCTGTTGAAGCGCATCGGGGAACCTCGCACGTACTCGCGGCCAGCCCCCCGCAGGCCCAGGAATTCACTGTCGGGGTCAGCCTAGACCGAAAACCCTGCCGTTCGTGCGGGAATCCTCGATCATCCCGGCGAGCGCGATCGACTCCTCCGGACGCAGCATGTAGCTCGTCGTCCCGCCGGAGCGGATCACCGAAGCGAATTCGCCGATCTCGTACCGCAGCCCGCCGCCGGCGAACTTGACGTAGTACCGCTCCCGCCTGCCCGGGTCCTCGAAGCGCAGCTCGAAGTAGTCGGTCAGCCACCACGGCGCCGGGACGTACAGGTAGCCCTCGGTGCCGGCGACGACCAGGTCGCCCTCCGCCTTGGCCCCGATCCCCACCTTGGCGGTGCCGATGCCGCCCGGATAGCGCAGGTCGATCCGGGAGAAGACCTCGACCGCCGCGTCCGAGGGACGCAGCGAGGTCGCCCGCACCTCGCTGGGCTGGGTCCCGAACAGCTTCACGAACGGCAGCAGGGCGTAGCTGGCCAGCTCGGTGATCGCTCCGCCGTCCGGGGCGTCGTGCTCGCGGCCGGGAGACAGCAGCTTGGTGAAGGTCGCGTCGATCGACACCACCCGTCCGATCGACCCACCCTGGGCGACCGCCAGCATCCGCCGGAAACCGGGGGCGTAGGCGGTCTTCAGCGCCTCCATCAGCACGACGTCGGCCGCCTGGGCTGCGGCGAACAGCTCGGTGGCCTCGGCCGCGGTCAGCGCCAACGGCTTCTCGCACAGCACGTGCCGCCCGGACGCGATCGCCTCCCGGACCTGCTCGACGTGCCGGCCGTGGGGGCTGGCGATGTAGACCGCGTCGCTGGCGTCCAGCAGCTCGTCGAAGGTGGCACAGGCCCGGTCGAGTTCATGGGCATCGGCGAACGCCTGCGCGTGCTCGGCGTTCGGGGAGTAGACGACGTCGGCGCTGACCCCGCTGACGAACCGGCTCTCCGGCACGAACCGGGACGCGATCCGTCCCGACCCGACCACGCCGATCCTGATGGTGCCGTTGCGGACGGCGCGCAGGTCGGTGCTGGAGATGCCCTTCGTCCGCTCCAGGTAGATCACCTGGCAGTACGGGCTCAGGTAGTCGAACTTGCCCTGCCAGTCCGAGCCGATCGCGAACACGTCGATGTCGCGGCTCTGCACGTCGTGGATCTTCTGGCCCTCGTATTCCTCGACGATGATCTCGTCGGCGAGCCCGCTGCGCCGGACGCCCTCGATCCGCTGCATCAGCCCTTCGGTGACGTTCAGCTTGCCGCGGGTGGCGTCGTAGTCCTCGCTGGTGACACCGACGGTGAGGTGGTCGCCCAGCTCCCGGG
>Ga0209963_1000843_pt1 | contig 25441 bp, 30 predicted proteins | sample ThiBio_1000_biof_2_FD_183957 | JGI IMG/M metagenome (GOLD analysis project Ga0209963, IMG submission 183957) | Wastewater bioreactor microbial communities from Cape Town, South Africa - Thiocy_cont_1000_biof (SPAdes) | ecosystem: Engineered > Bioreactor > Thiocyanate-remediating >...
GTGCCGCGGCGTTCGAGCGGGGACTGCTGATGGAGACCTCCGGACCGTCCGACGAGGTCATGAAGGTCATGCCGGCGCTGACGATCACCGACGACGAGCTCACCGAGGGACTCGAGATCGTGAAGGATTCGGTGCGTGCCGTGGTAGCGGCAACCTGACGGACTCCTGACGAAATCCCGCTTCGGCGCACATCGGGGCGTTGCCGGGATAGACATGCGATGGTGGCCGACGGGATCCCGATAGGGAACGTCGCCGGAACGCAGCGAAGCAGACGGGCGATGCGCGGGTGCCTGCCCCGGTACCGCGTCCGCCGGCCACCGTTTCCCCGTCGCACCCGGCGTCGTCACCGCGGTGAGTGCTGGGCGTCTACAGCCAGGTGATGCGCCACCCGCGGCAGGCCGCGCTCAGCCGCTCCACGACCGCGCGGGCCCGCCTGGCCAACCGCTGGTGTCGCGGGTGGGATCCCCCGCGGGGGCCGACGACGGCGACCGGACAGCGCGCGCGAGCCAGGATCGCCTCACCCGCAGCCCCGAGACCGCTGCCGGGCACGTGCCGTCGGCGGCACCTGCCGACCACCGCCATCGCGGCCCCGGCGCAGTGTGCGACCAGCGCCTCCGGGTCCCCGGCCGGCAGGAGCAACCGGACGACGGGCACATCGGGATTCCCGGCCCGGCACTCGGCGAACGCGGGGGCGACGCCCGGACCGGTGCGCGTTCCCGGGCACGGTGGTGCGGCGGTGACCGCGGCGACCGGAAGGCCCCGCTGTCGTGCCGAGGCGAAGGCGAAACCGATCGGTGACGCAGGCTCGTCGAAGTCGTCGAAGTCGAGCACGATGCGAGCAGCCGACCCGGCGTCGGAAGCCAGCGCTCCCCGGTGGACGACCACCACCGGACAGACGGCCCGCGCCACGACCCGGCGGGTCACGCGGCGGACGGGTTCGTCCGGGCCGGCGGGGCCGTCACCGCAGGGGCGCCCGCCCAGCACCAGCAACCGCGCCCGACGCGACTCCTCGATGAGCACCCGCGCAGGCGCACCGACCACCTGACAGCAGGTCAGCTCGACGTCCGGGGCCACGGCCCGCACCAGCCGGGCGGCCTCCGCGAGGGCGGCGCGCCCGGCTGCGGCGAGGACGTCGTCGACGTCGGTGATCGACAGCAGTCCGTAGGGGTCGACCGGGAGCATCTGGCGGACGACGTGCACGACCATCAGCGGGCAACCGCGGGTGGCCGCCTCGGCGGCCGCCCACTCCAGCGCGTCGATGTCGGTCGCGGAGACGTCGACGCCGACCACGACCGCCGCCCGCGGGCTCATCGCGCCGGGTCTCCCCTCGAGCCCGACTCCCCGGGCGCGACGACGGTCGGCAATCCCGACCTCACCATGTCACCCTTCCCTGCCGCCATCTGCAACTCACCACAAAGTGGTTTACAGCAACACTTGCATGCATACACATGATTGACCAACTCGAGGCGGGGCCCGTCACAGACCTGAACACGAGAGACCCTGCAGCGCGGAGCGACGATTGATGGACACTTCCGACATGACCGACACGCGCCGCCCCGGCGGCACAGAACCGTCCGACGACGAGATCGCGGCCGTCATGCTCGCGGCCCGGGCGATCGTCGCCATCACCGCCCAGTCGGTCGCCGCGCTCGACGACCAGGTGACCCTGCCCCAGCTCCGCGTCCTGGTGATGATCGCGAGCCGCGGCCCGCTGAACCTGGCCGCGGTGGCCCAGGGGCTCGACGTGCACTCCTCCACCGCCACCCGCGTCTGCGACAAGCTCGTGCACGCCGGGATGCTGCACCGCAGCGACAACCCGGACGACCGTCGCAACCTGGTGCTCGACCTGACCGCGGACGGGCGCACGCTGGTGGATTCCATGACCCGGAACCGCCGCGCGGCGATCAAGGACGTGCTCACCCGGATGCCGCCCAGCCAGCGCCAGGGCCTCCCCCCCAAGCTGCGTGCGTTCGCCGAGGCCGCCGGCGAGTTGCCCGACACCGGCGCCTGGGCCCTGGGCTGGACGACGGAGAACCCCGTCCGCGACCCCGGAGGCTCCGCAGCCTAACGCTGTACCTTGCGCAACGCATGTCCTTGTACACATGCTAGGAGGGAACACACCTGCCGACAGAGGAGGATCCGTGAGGGTCGCAGACATCCTGAAGGTCAAGGGCGACACGGTCGTGACCGTTCGTTCCTGGACACCACTGCGCAGCGCGATCGACCTCTTGGCCGGACCCCCGGCGATCGGCGCGCTCGTCGTCTCCGACGACGGGCACGGTCACGTGTCCGGGATCGTCGCGGAACGGGACATCATCCGGGGCCTGCACCGCCGCGGCGCGTCGACGCTCGAGCAGACCGTGGCCGACGTCATGGTCCGTGGCGTCCCGGTCTGTTCGCCCGAGGACCCGATCACCAAGCTGATGGCGACCATGACGCGGTCCCGCCACCGGCACCTGCCGGTCCTGTCCGACGGCGTGCTCTGCGGCATCGTCAGCATCGGCGATGTCGTCCGGCACCGCCTCGACGAGATGCAGCTCGAGACCGCGGTCCTGCGCGACATGTACGTGGCCGGCCGGTGATCCGACCCGGTCGGCCTCCCCTGACGAAGTCCTGACGAATCCGTTCCGGCGCCACCTCGGCTCACCCGCAGGACTAGAACGGGGCTCGGTGGTCGGCGACGGTTCCGACAGGGACCGACCCCGGGAGGCTGCACACGTCCTCACGTGGCCGCCACCCGGGCACGCGGGGGCCCATCCCCGACCCGCGTGCCGTCGACCACCGCAGCGGCGGTCTCACCACGGCGGCGCGATCCGGTCTCCTGCCGTACCGGTGAGCCGCGTGTCCGCACGCAACGATCCGGAGGGCCTCGGTGACCGATGACCGACCGCACGATGCGGGACAGCCGCCCGGAGGCGGACCACCACGCGGTCGGCCCCCGCTGGGGCCGGACGAAGTGCCGCTGCTGACCCACCGGGGCGGGCGCGACGAGACGGTCACCCTGCGCATCGGCCCTCCTCAGGGCGGGGAGGGCACCGGGGACGGCTCCGCGGGGCCACGCGGGGCAGGCGCCGGCCGGCGCCGGGTGCGCGCCGCCCTGTGGACGCTTCTCGGCCTGGTCGTGCTCGGCCCGCTGCTCGCCTTCGCGATCGGCTGGCTCCTCATCCCGGTGCCGTCCCCGGACGACGCGACCCTGCTGCAGACCGCCACCTTCACCTTCGCCGACGGCTCCCCGCTCGCGGTCGTGCAACCGGACGCCGTCAACCGCATCAAGGTCACCCTCGACGAAGTCCCGGTCCCCGTCCAGAACGCCGTGCTCGCCGCCGAGGACCGCACGTTCCGGTCGAACCCGGGCTTCGACATCGTGGCGATCGGACGTGCCGTGGTCAGCCAGCTCACCGGCGGGGACGGCGGGGGCTCCACGATCACGCAGCAGTACGTCAAGAACGCCACCGGCCAGGACCAGGCCACCCTGTGGCGCAAGTACAAGGAGGCCGTCATCGCGGCCAAGATCTCCAAGCGGGAGACCAAGGACCAGATCCTCGAGGACTACCTCAACACCATCTACTTCGGTCGCGGCGCCTACGGCATCGAGACCGCGGCGAAGGCCTACTTCGGCAAGGACGTCGGCGACCTCACCGTGTCCGAGGGCGCCATGCTCGCCGGGTTGATCCAGTCACCGGCCGGCGGCGACCCCGCGGTCGACCTCGTACAGGCGAAGGCCCGCTGGAACTACGTGCTCGACGGGATGGTGGAGACGGGCTGGCTGACCCCCGCGGACCGAGCCGCCCAGGTGTTCCCGGACGACTGGCTGCGAACGGCGCCCCCCGAACACGGGATACCCGGCGACGAACGGTTCCACATCTACACCGAGGCGAAGGCCGAGCTGGCCGCGGCCGGCATCACGCAGGACCAGATCGACACCCTGGGCCTGACCGTCACCACCACGGTCGATCCCGAGACGCAGGAGCAGGCCGTCGCCGCCGTGGCCGCCGTGATGGACGACCAGCCCGCCGACCTGCGCACCGCCCTCGTCGCGGTCGACCCCCGGAGCGGGGCCATCGTGGCCTACGACGGTGGTCCACAGGGACTGGGCACCGACTACGCGCAGGCGCTGCGCCAGCCGGGGTCGGCGTTCAAACCGTTCGTGCTGTCGGCCGCGCTGCAGGCCGGTGACGGGGTCGGCCTCGGCTCGGTCTACGACGGCTCGTCCCCGCAGACGATCGCCGGGCAGGTCGTCGCCAACTCCGCCGGTGACAGCTGCGACCGGTGCACCGTCATGACGGCCATGACCCACTCGATCAACACGATCTTCTACCGCATCGCCGTCGAGACGGGCGTGGACGAGGTCGTCCGGGCCGCACACCAGGCCGGCATCCCCGACGACCTGCTCCCCGTGGCCGACGGGGGGATCGCCCTGGGCGATCAGGAGGTGCGCCCGGTCGACATGGCCTCGGCCTACGCCACCTTCGCCGCCGGCGGTGTCCGCCACGCCCCGCACATCGTCGAGAAGGTGGTCGCAGCCGACGGTCGCGTCCTGCTCGACCACAGCGCACCGGAGGCCGGGGCCCAGGCCGTGCCCGAACAGGTCGCCCGCAACGTCACCGAGTCCATGCTCGACGTCGCCGACAGTTCCCGCATCGCGCTGTCCGACGACCGGCCGGTGGCGGTCAAGACCGGCACCGTCCAGCTGGGGTCGACCAACGACAACAAGGACACCTGGACGGTCGGGTACACCCCGTCGCTGTCCACCGCGGTATGGGTCGGCACGGACGAGTCGGACCCCGTCCGGACGGCCTCGGGCTCCCCCGCCTACGGGCGCACCCTGGCCGGAGGGGTGTGGCAGGAGTTCATGAGCGACGCCCTTCGTGGCACCCCGGTCACGCGGTTCGGCCCGTTCGTCCCGATCGGCACGCCCCCGCCCACCGCACCACCGCCGACCACCACCGCCCCGGACGCGCCGGCCCTGCCCACCGACGAGCGGAACGGCCAGGCCGATCCCCGGTCCGGCAGGCACCACCATCCGGTTGGGGGCGCCTCGGATTCCGGTGGCGCCCGACTCGATCGCTGACGGGCGGCGCCGCCTCATCCCCGCCCACCGCCTCGCCGGCTCAGGAGTTGACCGTCCTCAGTTCCACGATCGGCAGCGCGGTGTGCTCCTGGTCGATCGAGGTCCCCAGCGTCGACTCGAGGACGGGCTTGAAGGTGCGCCACGCCCGCGGGTACCGGGCCGCGTACCGGGCCAGCGCGGCGTCCGCCTCGGCGGAGCCGAGAACGCGGGCCGTGGCGGGTACCGACCGGCGACCGGCGACCGAGACCCGTACCTGCGGATGGGCCCGTACGTTGCGGAACCACTGCGCCCGGTCACCGAAGCCGGAAACCACCAGGTACCGGTCGGATGCGGGGTGTCCGAAGACCTCCAGGACGACCCGACGCCGTTGACCGGTCCGCCGGCCGACGTGCTCGAGCATCAGCATCCGGGATCCGAACAGGAACCCGAGACGCATGCGGTAGATCCAGATCGGTGCGCGCATCAGACGACCGGTCCTCAGGAGCCGGGCCCCTCCCCGGGCGATCGCGTCGGAGAAGGGGCGTGATGGCGGGATGGCCGGGTGCATGACGTACCTCGTTTCGTGAGCGCAGGGTCGGAGAAGTCGGATCAGTGTCGGTGGAGATCACCTCCGAGACCGTTGTGGTAGATCGACAGGACCTCCGCACCCCATCGCCGCGTCCCCGCCACCGACAGCGGGTCGACACCGAGCACGTCGTGCAAGTGCGTCCGCAGGATCAGCACGGCGAGGTCGTTGGCCAGCAGAAAGGCCGCCCGCACCGCCGGGTCCTCGCCGCGGTCGGCCGACCCGGCGCCGGCCATGCCCTCGAGCGCGTCCCGCGCCACCGCGTACAGCTTCCGGAACAGCGCAGATCCGACGGGGCCGTGGGTCAGCAGCAGACGTCCGAGATAGGCGGGGATCGGTGATCCGGCGGGCAGGCTGCGCGCCACCATGTCCGCGAGGGTGGGCAGCGCGGCCAGGTCGAGCGCGTCACCGACCGGTGGTTCCGTGGCCTGGGCCAGCAGGATCTCGAGGACCTGGACGACGTGGTCGTCGACCGCGGTGCGCAGGCCGTCCTTCGACCCGTAGTGCCGCACGACGAGCGCAGGCGACACCTTCGCGACCGCAGCGATGTCCCGGACCGTGACCGCGTCGGGCCCGCGCTCGGCGAACAGGGCGAGCGCCACGTCCCGGATCCGTGCTCGTGCGGTCCGGTCGTCCGGAAGTGACGTCATGTACACAAAGATAAACAAACGTTCACTCCTGGGCAACCGCTCGAGCGTGCCCCGGGTCGCACCCGTCACCGCCGGGGCCGTGGGCAGGTGGGAGGTGACGAACAGCCCGAGCACGCGTGTCCCGAGCCACGGGTGCACGCGTGGGCAGACCCGACGCCGCGACGCCGTCCGGGCATCTGACGATTGCCCTACGCATGCGTCCCGCGGGAGTCGGGGCAGCGAGCCGGGGTAGTCGGCGGGAGAAGGTCATCGCGTTCGACCTCGCTGTCGCTCCGGCGACCGACCCCAGGAGGACACATGCACGCCGTACCCGCCCCACCGACCCGACGGCGATACGCCGGCGCGATGGCCTCGCTCGCCGTCGTCCTGGCGATGATCGCCGGCTGCGGAGCCGGGCAGGTGTCACAGACCGCGTTGCAGGGCACCCACTCCAACGGCGCCGGCGGCCGGATCGGTCAGATGGCGGTTCGCGACGTGACGCTCCTCTTCGACGGCCCGGTTGCCGGCGATGAGGTCTACCCGCCAGGTTCGGCCGTGCCGGTCGAGGCGACGATCGTGAACACCGGCGACACGGCCGACCGCCTGGTACGGCTGTCGAGCCCGGTGGCGGCGGCGGGACAGATCCCGGGCGGAACCATTACGATCGCCGCCGGGCAGAGCGTCACCGCCGGACAAACCGGCCGCATCGCCTCGATCGAGGTGCCCTACGCCCGCGAAGGCGGGCCGCTCACACTGACCGGGACCACCGAGCCGATCCGGTCGGGGCTGACCTATCCGGTGACCTTCGAGTTCGAACGGGCGGGCGAGCTCGTCCTGCAGGTACCGGTGGCGGTTCCCGACAGGCCCCGCCGCCGCTAGTCCGAGGCGGCCTGGATCCCACCCCGCAGGCCGTCGACCGTCCGGGGAACCTCCGCCCCTCCACGCCGTGCAGGGCCACCGCGGTGTTCCGCTACGCCCCCGTCAGCGCAGCCGATGGCGCGACGCGCTGACCGGCGCGGCCCCACCAGCCCGACCCGAAAGGTAAGCGCAAGCTCGCCGTCGTTGCCGCCTCGGCGGAGCGGGTAACCGCTACGCATGGATGGAAAAGTCAACACCGAGACCCGGCGACCTCTGCAGGACGACCGATGGATCCGCCGCCCGGCCCTCATGGCAGGTGTCGTCGTCGAGTTGCTCCTGATCGGCCTCTTCGTCACCACGTTGTTCCGGGCCCCGAACCCGGCGTGGTCGGGCTGGACCGCAGCCTTCGCCATCGGCCTGCCGATCGCGATGTACGTCCGCCACCGGCGCCGTCTCCGACGGACCGGCGACTCCCCCACCTGACGGACTTCCGACGGCCCCGATCGCCGGGCCTGGCGCCAGGTATGTCACTGCGGTCCACCGCAGCATCTGACCTCAGGAGCGGTACTCGGGGTTCGGGAAGTCGAAGCGGGCACCGGCGTCCCACTCGCGGCGCTGGTTGCCCTACGCGGGGAACCCGCCGGCGTCGCGCAGCATCCGGGCCATGTGCAGGAGGTTCCACGTCATGAAGGTGGTGTTGCGCTGGGTGAACTCGTTGTCCACCCCGGCGCGCGTGCCGTCCTCGAGCTCATCGCCGTAGCTCGGCCCCGGCCCCGCCTCGCCGATCCACCCGGCATCGGACTGCGGGGCCACGCTGTAGCCGATGTGCTGCAGGCTGTAGAGCACGTTGGACGCGCAGTGCTTGATCCCGTCCTCGTTGCCGGTGATCAGGCATCCCCCGACCCGGCCGTAGTACAGCCACTGGCCGCGCTCGTTGAGCTCCCCGGAGTGGGCGTACAGCCGCTCGATGATCTTCTTCGTCTCGCTGCTGTTGTCGCCCAACCAGATCGGCCCGGCGATGACGAGGATGTCGGCGGCCAGCACCCGCGGGAACAGCTCCGGCCACGCGTCGACCTCCCACCCGTGCTCGCGCATGTCGGGGTACACGCCGCTCGCGATGGGATGGTCGACCGCCCGGAACTGGTCGACCGCCACCCCCTGCTTCACCATGATCGACGCGCTCGCATCCACCAGGAGCTGGGTGTGGCTCGCCGCCGGGACCGGGTCAGGGTGGTGTTGATGAACAGGGCCCTGAGGCCGCCGAAGTCCGTACCGGTGTCACTCATGCGCGGACCGTAGCGCTCGGCGGCACGGGCGCGTCCTCGATGCGCTCGAAGAACGGGACGGGCCACGGCCGGGGCGGGCATCCACGCCGGCCGCCCGGCTCCGCACCGAGTCGGGCGGCGTCTCCGTCCGCACCGCCCTTCCGCTGTGACCTGGTCGGACTCGCCCGCACGTGGACCGACGGCACGGCGAAGGCGGTACCTGCGGAATGGCAGCTCGATGGCCCGGCGTTGCGGTGAGCGAGAACGGCATCCGGACCCAATCGGAGGCCTTGACCTTCTTCGCCATGACTATTCCCTCTCGAATGTGACGAATCCGTGGTGGACGATCAGCGGGCGGCGAGCAGGTCGTGCGCGGGCGCAGCGCCCGCAGTGTCGCGATGTGGTCCTCGGTGCTGCCTCCCGCGGAGAAGGTGAGCACCGGCATCGAGGCGCCCGCGGCGTGCCACGCGGCCATGCCCCTCCACCAGTTGCGGGCTGCTGGCGTCCAGCCCCAGCACGAAGCGCCCCTCGGACGCCTCCTGCAGGCTCACCGCCGCCGTCGCCAGCAGTCCGGCGCTACGGCTCCACACGTTCAGCACCCCGGCGCTGAGCGTGATCCGCTCGGTGCGGGCCGCGATCTCGGCGAGCAGGACCACCGCGTCGTGCGCCCAGCCCTCCGCGACGAAGAAGGCGGCGTAGCCCAGCCGCTCCGCCTCCGCCACCTCGACGATCACGTCACGGCGTGTCTCGGTGGGTGTGAACGTCACGGCGATCGACCTGTGCTCGACGAACGACATCGGATTCTCCGTCCATTTCGGCTCTCTCGGCAGGGCCGAACATTGTCCGGCGCAACGGCGAATTCCATCGATGCGGTCGGTCGTTCATGTTCGGAAAGACATTCATCGATCCGTTCCCGGACGGTCATCGGTGCGGCGGTCGGCGACGGTCGTGGCCGTGGGAGGGTGGTGAGGTGACGATCCGGTGCACGCGATGACCGAAGCGCTCGCCTTCGACATGTACGGCACGCTGGTGGACCCGATCGGGATCACCACGGCGCTGCAGGAGGTGTTGCCCGAGGACGCCGACCGGCTCGCCGTGCTCTGGCGCTCCACGCAGCTCGAGTACACCTTCCGGCTCACAGCCATGGGCGTCTACGAGGACTTCGAGCGCGTCACCCGCAAGGCACTCGACCACGCCCTCGCCGTGGTCGGCCGCGACCTCGGTCAGGCGGCGAAGGACATGCTGATGGGCCGCTACAACGATCTCGAACGCTTCATCGATGTCGCTCCCGGTCTGGACCGTCTCCAGCAGGCCGGCCATCCGATGGTGGTGTTCTCCAACGGTTCCCCGCGGATGCTGGAACCGCTCATGGCGGCCACCGGCCTGGACCGCTGGTTCGACGGATACCTCAGCGTCGACCCGGTCCAGGCGTTCAAACCGTCGCCGCGGACCTACCGGTACGTCGCCGAACAGCTCAACCGGCCGATCGGGCACATCCGGCTCATCTCGTCGAACCCGTTCGACATCTCCGGCGCCCGCACCGCCGGCATGAGCGCGGCCTGGGTCAACCGGTCCGGTGGCCCGTTCGACACGCTCGGGGATCCTCCCGAGGTGATCGTCAGGTCGCTCACCGAGCTGGCCGACGCCCTCGCCCACCCCGCCTGACCGCACCCGGCGTTCGACGACCGTAAGGCCGGAAGCGCGCCGCCCAGGGCAGGCTGAGAGCTCCGGCTCACGGCGTCCTGTGACAGCGGACCGACGGAAGGGCGGAGAACATGACGGTGCTGGCCGTGGCGACGGGCGGGGTGGCCGGTATCGGCATGGGGTACGTCCTGCAGCGCGGCCAGCTGTGCTTCCACTCGATGATCGACGGCGCGCAACGGGGCAGTTTCCTCCTGCTCCGGGCATGGGGGCTGGGCGTCGCGATCGCCGCGGTGGGCCTGTCCGTGCTGCTCGCGACCCCGCTCGGGGCCGGGCTCGACCACGGACTGCCCTTCGCGCCGGTGGGCAACATCGCCGGCGGGCTGCTCATCGGGCTGGGCATGGTCATCGCCCGCAGCTGCGTGTCCGGGCTGTTCTTCAAACTCGGCGCCGGCATGCTCGGCGCCACCATCGGCCTGGCCGGCTGGGCGGTCGGCGAGCTCGTGGCCCGCCGGATCGCCGTGCCCGGGCCCGTCCTCCTGCCGCCGGGCGACGGCGCGACGATCCCGGAGCTGCTCGGCCTCCCCCGTGCCGTCGTGGCGGTCGCGTTCCTCGTCGCTGTCGGGGCGTTCCTGTGGCGGCGCCGGTCTGTCGAGCGCCCCGAGCAGTCCTGGCAGTGGGGTTGGCCGATGCTGGGTGTCGCGCTCGGCGTCGTCACCGTGGCCGGCTGGGTGCTGGCCGCGTTGGGTGGTTCGCCGTTCGGCCCCAGTTCGGTCGGCGCGGTCACCAGCATCGCCGTCGGCGCGCCGAACTGGTGGCTGCTCAGCTTCCTGGTCGGCATCGTCGCAGGAGCGCTGGTGGCCGCCCGCTCGGCCGGCGGATTCCGTCTGCGCGGCGAGCAACCGGTCCGCTATGCCCAGCTCGCCGTGGGCGGGGCCCTCCTCGGCGCGGGCGGATGGATCGCCGGGGGCTGCAACCTCGGGCACGGTCTGTCCGGGGTGGCACAGCTCAACGTCTCGTCGTGGGTGGTCGTCGTCGCCATCGCCGGCGGCGTCGGTATCGGGCGGTTGATCCGGACGCGCGTCAGCGCGTCATGACCCGCTGACAGACGGTCTGGTCCGGCTACCTCTTCCCCGTTAGACTGCTGGTCGAACCATCGGTCTAAACCGATGGTCCCCATGCGGGGGTGGACAGGTGCGCGTGTTGATCATGGGTGCCGGGATCGCCGGTCCGACACTGGCCTACTGGCTGCTGCACCTCGGGCACGAGCCCACGCTCGTGGAGCAGGCACCCGAGCTGCGTCGTGGCGGCTACCTCGTCGACTTCTGGGGCGCGGGGTTCGACGTGGCGGAGCGGATGGGCATCGTCCCCGAGCTCCGCGACAGGGGTTACGAGTTCGTCGAGGCCCGGTCGATCGGCCGCGACGGTCGACCGATCGCCTCGTTCCCGCCGTCGGCGATCGTCGGGTCGGACGGCCGCTACGTGACCATCGCGCGATCGGACCTGGCGTCGACCATCCACGCGGCGCTGGACGGGCGCGTCGAGACCCTCTTCGCCACCACGGTCGAGGCGATCGACGACGCGGGCGAGGTCGTGCACGTGACCTTCGAGAACGGGACGCGGCGGGAGTTCGACCTCGTGGTCGGGGCAGACGGCCTGCACTCGCGGGTGCGCGAGCTGACCTTCGGGCCCCAGGAGCAGTTCGAGCGCTACCTCGGCATCGTCGTCGCCGTGTTCGACGTCGCCGGCTACCGCCCGCGCGACGAACTCACCGCCGTGCTGCACGCCGACGTCGGGTTCCAGATGCTGCGGGTGTCCCTGCGGGACGACGCCACCATGTTCTGCGCGACCGTGCGCCACGACGGCGGCGCGCCGCCGGACGACCCTGCCGAGCACAGGGCTCTGCTGCGACGGCGGCTTGCCGGAGCCCGGTGGGAGGTACCGGCGATCCTCGACGCGATGGCGTCGGCCCGGACGTTCTACGCCGACCGCGCGAGCCAGATCCGCATGCCGTCCTGGGCCCGGGGCCGGGTGGCACTGGTCGGCGACGCGGCGGCGTGCCCCTCGTTCCTGGCCGGACAGGGATCGGCGCTGGCGATGGTCGGGGCCTACGTCCTGGCCGCGGAGCTCGCGCGCGCCCACGGCGATCACGTCGAGGCGTTCGCCCGCTACGGCGAGCGCCTGGGCCCGCTGCTGCGGTCCAAACAGGACGCAGCCCGGGGTCTCGGCCTGGCCTTCGCGCCGCAGAACCGGTCGGCCCTGGCCGTGCGCAACACGGTGATGAGACTGCTGGGCCTTCCGCACGTCTCCCGTCTCGTCATGGGCAGGAGCTTCCGCGACGCCGTGGAGCTCCCCGCCATGCCGGTCGTCTGAGCAGCCGGGATCGGCGTGGTCCGTCCCCGATTCGCGAAGCTCCCCCTCGCCCAGCAGCAGGCGATCCTGCGCGCCGCATTGGACGAGTTCGCCGCCCACGGATTCCACGACGCCTCGCTCAACCGCATCATCGAGGCCGCCGGCATCTCGAAGGGATCGATGTACTACTACTTCGACGGCAAGGAGGACCTGTTCGCGCATGTCGCCCGCGTCGAGTTCGTGCGCGTGTTCGCCGCGGTCGGCCCGGTAGCCCTGCCGACCGAGCCCGGGCCCGACGCTTTCTGGTCGGGCGTGGAGGGCTACTACCGCGACTCCGCGGCGGCGCTGGCCACCCGGCCGCAGTTGGCGGCCCTGGTGCGGGGATGGCTCGCGGCGTCGGACAATCCCGCACTGGCGCGGGCACAGCACGAGATGGAACAGGCGGTCACGCCCTGGATCGAGCGCCTCCTGGACGCCGGCCGGGCCGTCGGCGCCGTGCGGACCGACCTTCCCTCCGGCCTGCTGATCGCCGTTGCGCTCGGCATGGGCAGGGCGATGGACACATGGCTGATGGCACAGCCGCTCGAGGGCACTGCGCCACCACCGATCGGCGCCCTCGTCGGCATGCTCCGCAGGGCCCTGCAGCCCTGAGCCGGCCAGGGAAGCGTCCCGGACCTCGTCGCGGCCGCTGCTTTCGGCGCCGTTCGCGGCGTCCTGGCCCGGACTACCGCAGGCGGCTGTCGACGGCTACCGGGGACTTGCCACCGTTGCGGATGCATCCCCGACGGCGCCGACGGTGTCATCGACTGACGGCGCCGGTGAGCTCGGCGAGCAACCCGCGGACGCGGGTGTCGATGTCGTCGCGGATCGGCCTGATCTCCTCCACAGTCCGGCCGGCGGGGTCGGTGAGCTGCCAGTCGAGGTAGCGCTTGCCGGGGAAGACCGGGCAGGCGTCGCCGCAGCCCATGGTGATCACGACGTCGGCGGTCTGGACCGCGTCCGTGGTGAGCCTCTTCGGGAACTCCTGCGACAGGTCGATCCCGATCTCGGCCATGACCTCGCGGACCGCCGGGTTGACCTGGTCCGCCGGCTCGGAACCGGCGGAGGTGACGCGGACCGATCCGGCGGCGTGGTGGTGCAGGAGCGCGGCGGCCATCTGCGAGCGGCCGGCGTTGTGCACGCAGACGAACAGGACCTCGGGGGTCTCGGTCATCAGGGAGGTTCTCCTGGTCCAGGTGGCGGCGGGTGTGGCGGGGACGTGACGGTGGAATGCGTGGCGGTCAGCCGACGGTGCGGGCGGTCCACCGACGACGCAGGGCCAGGGACACGTAGACCAGAGCGACCAGGACCGGGACCTCGATCAGCGGCCCCACCACACCGGCCAGGGCCTGCCCGGACGTGACACCGAAAGTGGCGATCGCGACGGCGATGGCGAGCTCGAAGTTGTTGCCCGCCGCGGTGAACGCCAGCGTCGTCGTCCGCTCGTAGGACAACCCGACCGCCCGGCCGAACGCGTAGGAGCCGGCCCACATGATCGCGAAGTACGCCAGCAGCGGCAGCGCGATCCGCGCGACGTCGAGCGGGCGGGAGGTGATCGCGTCGCCCTGCAGCGCGAACAGCACGATGATCGTGAACAGCAGCCCGTAGAGGGCGAACGGGCCGATGACCGGAAGGAACCTCCCCTCGTACCACTCGCGTCCCTTGGCCTTCTCGCCGTAGCGACGGGTCAGGAAACCGGCGACGAGCGGGACGCCGAGGAAGATCAGCACGGAGACGGCGATCTGCCACGGCGAGACGTTCAGGTCGGTCTGCGGCAGCCCGAGCCAGCCGGGCAGGACGTCGAGGTAGAACCAGCCCAGTGCCGCGAACGCGATCACCTGGAACACCGAGTTCACCGCCACCAGCACCGCGGCGGCCTCGCGGTCGCCGCACGCCAGGTCGTTCCAGATGATGACCATCGCGATGCAGCGGGCCAGCCCCACGATGATCAAGCCCGTGCGGTACTCGGGCAGGTCCGGCAGCAGCAGCCAGGCCAGGATGAACATCAGTGCGGGGCCCAGTACCCAGTTGAGGAGCAGCGAGGGCACGAGAAGTCGACGGTCGCCGGTGACGGTGTCGAGGCGGTCGTAGCGGACCTTCGCCAGCACCGGGTACATCATGATCAGCAGGCCGAACGCGATCGGGAGCGACACCCCGTCGACGGCCACCGCTCCGAGTGCCGCGCCGAGGCCAGGTACCAACCGGCCACCGACGAGGCCGACGACCATCGCGGCGATGATCCACACCGGCAGGAAGCGGTCCAGGGTGGACAGCTTCGCCACGACCCCGGCGTCGCCCTGCGACGGAGCGCCCGGGGTCAGGTTCCCCGTACTCACACCGACACCGCCCAGGCGTCGTCGAGCACGAGCACCGCGGACAGGCGGCGCAGGGCATCGGGCTGGATCCGGTAGTACACCCAGGTGCCCCGCCGCTCACCCGTGATCAGCCCGGCCTCGCGCAGCACCTTGAGGTGGTGGGAGATCGTCGGACCGCTCAGGTCGAACGCGTCGGTGAGATCGCAGACGCACGCCTCCCCGCCCTCGTGGGAGGCGATCAGCGACGCCAACCGCAGGCGCACCGGATCACCCAGGGCCTTGAAGACCTTGGCCAGCTCGACGGCCTGACCGGACGACAACGGCTCCCTCGCCAGTGGCGAGCAGCAACCCTGCTGTTCGGCCGGCCCGGTGAGGCCCTGCCCCTGTTTCGACATATCTCTACCTTGACAGGTGTCGATCCAGAGCGCAAGGTTGTGTTGACCGATGTCGAAGCAAGAGGGAGTGATGGTCATGTCCCGTGTTCAGCTGGCCCTGCGGGTGTCGGACCTGGAGGCCTCGATCGCCTTCTACCGCTCGCTGTTCGGGGTCGAGCCGGCCAAGCGCCGACCCGGTTACGCGAACTTCGCCGTCGTGGAACCACCGCTCAAGCTGGTGCTCATCGAGGGAGAGGCCGACCAGCCGACGGTGATGGACCACCTGGGCGTGGAGGTCGAGAGCACCGACGACGTCCACGAGGCCACCGCCCGCCTGTCGTCGCTGGGCCTGTTCACGCAGGAGGAGAACGACACCACCTGCTGCTACGCGTTGCAGGACAAGGTGTGGGTGCACGGACCCGGCGCGGAGCCGTGGGAGGTCTACACCGTCAAGGCCGACGCGCCGAACGCCACCAGCATCCGCCCCGCCGGTCTCACCGACGCCGACGCGTGTGAGTGCGGGACCCCGACCAGCACTTCGGGAGCTCCCATCGCCTCGTGCTGCTGACGATCGCCTCCTCGTCGGACCACTCCGGATCACCGCGAACAGCGCGGTAGCAGGGGCCGTGCCGGCAGGCGCGCGGTGGTCACTCCGAGGTGTGCTGCGGCGCGGGTCCCTGGCGAGGGGGAGGTGGACACGGCACGACGCCCGGCCCACCTCCCTCGCCGCACGCTCAGCTACCGGCTTGCAGTCGCTTCATCGTGGCGATCTCCGCCTGCTGAGCATCGATGATCTTCTGGGCGAGCGCCTTGGTGTCGGCGCTCTGGCCGTCACGGAGCTCCGACTGGGCCATCGTGACGGCGCCGGTGTGGTGCTCGATCATCATCTGCAGGAACATCCGGTCGAACCCGGTGCCGTTCGCGGCCCCGAGCTGCTGCATCTGCTGGTCCGACATCATCCCGGGCATCGCGGTGCCGGTCCCCATGCCCGACATCCCGGACATGCCACCGGAGGTCGCCGTCGGTGCGGCCGGGGTTCCCCAGCTCTGCAGGAATCCCTGCATCTGGGTGATCTCCGGGCCCTGCGCCCGGGCGATCTGCGCAGCCAGGTCGACGATCTTCTGGTTCGACGTGTGCCCGGCGACGAGCCGTGTCATGTCCACGGCCTGGGTGTGGTGCGGAATCATGCCCTGCACGAAGGCCACATCGGCCTCGTTGTGGGCGGTGGACCGGGGCGAAGCCTCCGCCGACGAGGCGGAGCCCTGAGCGGTCGATGCCGGGGCGGTGGTGCCGCAGCCGGCCAGAACGGTGGCGGCGAGCACGGCGGCGAGCATGCCTGAGGCGGTCGTGCGGTTCATCGGTGGTACTCCTCTGAGAACGTGCGGGACTGATCGGTCGGCGGGGACGCGCCGACCGATCAGTTCCGCAGCACGCAGAGTTGGGCGAGCCGGACCGACGTGGGCGGCGGTGGACGCGGCCACAGGGCCGCGATCCGCACCCGGATCGGAACGGCGTCGGCAACGGAACGGGTCCGGATCACGAAGGTCATGACCCAGAGCGCGAGCAGGAGCAGGGCCCCGAGCACGGCCAGGCACAGGTGCATCATCGGGTGGGCGTCCGGCGACGGCGCCGGGCCCGGGTGCATCTCGTTCGGCATCCCCGCCGACATCCCCGCCGGCATCGCATCGACCGGCGCCCCCGGGCCGGTCATGACGTGGCCATGCAGATCCTCCGTCATGGCCGCGGAGGCCACGGGCATGGCGTGATCGTCGGCCATCGGCATGACCAGCGAATGCATGGCGACGACCCCGACGAGGAGCGCGAGCACGACGAGCACGCGCTCCCATCGCCACGAACCGGCCCGTCCCATGACCGCCACCATAACCACTGGGGGGTATGTCCCGCCCCCGCAGTCCTCTTGCATACCTATACCCCCTAGGGGTAACTTCGTTCGCGGGAGGAACCATGAACGGCTACACAGCGGAGAAGGACGTCTACCTCAAGCGGCTGCGACGCATCGAGGGACAGGTCCGCGGGATCGCGAAGATGGTCGAGGACGACACGTACTGCATCGAGGTGCTCACCCAGGTCTCCGCCGCCACCAAGGCCCTGCAGGCCGTGGCACTGGGCCTGCTCGACGAGCACCTCGCCCACTGCGTCACGGAGGCCGCCGCAGAGGGCGGCGAGGTCGCCGAGCAGAAGGTCGCCGAGGCCAGCGCCGCGATCGCCCGCCTGGTCCGTTCCTGAAACCCCGGCCGGCACCCACACCACCGACGGCCCACCACGCCGCCGTCCGAAGGAGGAACACGATGAGCCAGCACACCTACACCGTCAGCGGGATGACCTGCGCGCACTGCGTCAACTCGGTCACCGAGGAGATCAGCGAACTGGACGGGGTCACCTCCGTCACGGTCGACCTGCCCAGCGGGGCGGTCACCGTCACCAGTACCGCACCGCTCGACCTGTCCGCGGTCGAGGCCGCCGTCGACGAGGCCGGCTACCGGCTGATCCCCGAGGAGTCCGTCGCATGAGCACCGCGACCTCTGTACCCCCGGCCCTGTCCACCGACATCGAGCTGTCGATCGAGGGCATGACCTGCGCCTCGTGCGCCAACCGGATCGAACGCACGCTCAACAGGCTCGATGGCGTCACCGCGACGGTCAACTACGCCACCGAGAAGGCCCGGGTCAGCGCCACGGCCGGCATCGACCCGGCAGTGCTCGTCGCCAGGGTCGAGGCCGCCGGATACCGCGCGACACTGCCCCCGGACCCGGCTGCACTCCGTGCACCCACCGTCGCCGACGCGGAAGCAGACGATCCGAGCGGTGCCCTGCGTCAGCGCCTGATCACCAGTGCGCTGCTGTCGGTGCCGGTCGTCGTGCTGGCGATGGTGCCGGCGTGGCAGTTCACCTACTGGCAGTGGATCTCCCTCGCGCTGGCCGGGCCCGTGGTGGTGTGGGCGGCCTGGCCCTTCCACCGCGCCGCAGGGGCCAACCTGCGCCACGGTGCCGCGACGATGGACACCCTCATCTCGATGGGCACCCTCGCCGCCTTCGGGTGGTCGCTCTACGCGCTGCTGTTCGGCAGCGCGGGCATGCCCGGCATGACCCATCCCTTCGAGCTCACCGTCGCGCGCACCGACGGCACGGCCAACATCTACCTCGAGGTCGCCACCGGGGTCACCACGTTCATCCTGGCGGGGCGCTACTTCGAGGCCCGATCCAAGCGACAGGCCGGGGCCGCGCTGCGCGCGCTGCTCCAGCTCGGGGTGAAGGACGTCGCCGTGCTGCGACCGGGTACCGACGGCGCAGCGGTGGAGACGCGCATCCCCGTGGACGAACTCGTGGTGGGCGACCGGTTCGTCGTCCGACCCGGCGAGAAGATCGCCACGGACGGCACCGTCGAGGAGGGCAGCTCCGCCGTCGACGCGTCGATGCTCACCGGCGAGTCCGTCCCGGTCGAGGTCCGGCCGGGTGACGCCGTCGTCGGCGCCACCGTGAACGCCGGCGGCCGCCTCGTCGTGGCCGCCACCAGGGTCGGCGCCGACACCCAGCTCGCCCAGATGGCACGCCTGGTCGAGGACGCCCAGACCGGCAAGGCCCAGGTCCAACGCCTCGCCGACCGGGTCTCCGGGATCTTCGTCCCGATCGTCATCGTCCTCGCCGCCGCCACACTGGCGTTCTGGCTGATCACGGGTGCGGGTGCAGCGGTGGCGTTCACCGCCGCCGTCGCCGTGCTGATCATCGCCTGCCCCTGCGCGCTCGGGCTCGCGACTCCGACCGCCCTGCTCGTCGGCACCGGACGGGGCGCCCAGCTCGGTGTCCTGATCAAGGGCCCGGAGGTCCTGGAGTCCACCCGCCGCGTCGACACCGTCGTCCTGGACAAGACCGGCACGATCACCACCGGCCGCATGTCCCTGGTCGACGTCCACACCGAACCCACCGCCGATGCCGACGAGCTCCTGAGACTGGCCGGGGCACTGGAGAACGCCTCCGAGCACCCCATCGCCGCCGCGATCGCCCGCGCCGCCGGCGAACGGACCGGTGAGCTGCCCGCTGTCACCGACTTCACCAACCTCGAGGGGCTCGGTGTGCAGGGCGTCGTGGACGGCCACGCCGTCCTCGTCGGACGGGCCGCGCTGCTGCAGCAGTGGAGCCAACCGCTCACCCCGGCGCTGGCCGAGGCGATGACCACGGCCGAGCAGCTCGGCCGGACCGCGGTCGCCGTCGCGGTCGACGGCACCGCCCGCGGCGTGCTTGTCGTCGCCGACACCGTCAAACCCACCTCAGCACAGGCCATCACCCGGCTCCGGGCCCTGGGCCTCACCCCGATCCTGCTCACCGGCGACAACGCCGGCGCCGCAGCCGAGGCCGCGGCGCAGGTCGGCATCGACACCGGACCCGACACCGTCATCGCCGAGGTGCTGCCCGCGGACAAGGTCGACGTCATCAAGCGCCTGCAGGCCGAAGGCCGGGTCGTGGCCATGGTCGGGGACGGCGTCAACGACGCCACCGCGCTGGCCCAGGCCGACCTCGGTCTCGCCATGGGCACCGGCACCGATGTCGCCATCGAGGCCGGTGACATCACGCTCGTGCGGGGAGACCTGCGTGCTGCTGCCGACGCGATCCGGCTCTCCCGCAGCACCCTCGCGACGATCAAGGCGAACCTGTTCTGGGCGTTCGCCTACAACATCGCCGCACTGCCGCTGGCCGCCGCCGGCCTGCTCAACCCGATGTTCGCCGGCGCCGCCATGGCGCTCAGCTCCGTGTTCGTCGTCGGCAACAGCCTCCGCCTCCGTCGATTCCAGGGTCTTGTCGACCGGGATGCGGGGGCAGGACGGCACTAGCGGGCACGCGCAACGCCCGACGACCGTGGGCCGTGCCGGGCAGATCCCGGCGGACCAGCTCGCGCACGTCCACACGAGGAGACCGCAATGATGTTCTGGTACGGCAACGGGAACGGCGTCGACGGCTGGGTTTACGTGCTCATGACCGTCGGCATGGTGCTCTTCTGGGGAGCGGTGATCATCGGGGTGATCGCGCTGGTCCGCCACACCACCCGTCCCGAGATCCACGCTCCGAGCCACACGCCGCCGCCCACGCCGCAGCAGCTGCTCGCCGAACGATTCGCGCGCGGGGAGATCGACGAGCACGAGTACCGCAGCCGGCTCGACGTTCTGCACCAGGCGCCCCGCTCACCGGCCGCGCGGTAGCCGCGGATCGGCACCCGACCTTTCCCGTTCCCTGACGACCGACAGGCCGATGTCGAACGGACACCAGCACGGAGCGTCGACTAAGGTGCTCGGCGACGACGAGCGGCGCCGCCGGCGGCTCCTCACAGGGACGCGGTCGCGGGCCGGACGACGGTGACCGGACACGGCGCATGCAACACGCATCTCAGTGCGACCGACCCGAGCAACGTGGCCGCGACCCCACCGGGGCCCCGGTGGCCGACGACGAGGAGATCGGCGTGGCCGGCCTGCTCGATCAGCACGTCCGCCGCGGACCCGGGCACAGCGACGACATCGACATCCGGTGCGGACTGCGAGGCCCGATCGATCTCCGAGTGGACGAGTTGCCAGGTCGCGGTATCGACGTTGCGGGTGAGCGTCTCCACGTCCGGCGGTCGGACGACGCCATACACGCGCCCCCACTCACCGGGCGGGTCGAATGCGCGAGCCACGATGACGGTGGCTCGGCGGCGTACCCCCTCGGCCAGGGCGTAGCGCAGTGCGTCCAGTGAGGACTCTGATCCGTCGACACCGACGACGATCGTGGAGTGAGGTGTCATGCCGGCCTCCTTCGTGTGTGCCCGACATGCTGCCGCCGCCACGCGCCGACCACGACCGGCCAGAAGTCCCGCCCGGACGGTCGGTGGGCCCGGACGTGTTCGCCGGCGACGGCAGCGGGAACCGCTCCTGGCCCGGATGCGCACGATTGGGGTGGTCCACCTTCCGAGAGCGAACGCGCCACGGTGACCCACATCGACGAGACCCGAGCGGTCGAGCCGGGTTCAGCGCCGGATCCGCGCCGACAGCAGGTCCACGACCACTACGGCGTACACGTCGGGCGGATGGACGCCGACGGCACCGTCCGCACCCACACCGGCATCCGCGTCGGACGGACCCGGCAGAACACCTGACGCGGCCCGGTCGCCGACACGCGACCTCGGCGGGGTGGCGGGTTGCCCGAGCCTGCGGTGCTCACACCCCCTGCCGGCGACCGTTCGATTCCACCGGGGCACCGGACAACAGGTCGTCGAGACCCTCGTCGAGGTCGTCGTCGCCGTAGAGCGACGCAACGGCCAGCAGCGCTGCGGAGTTGTCCCATTCCTGCGGTGCGGGATCCGCGTCGAAGGGGAGGGTCCGGATGATGGCAGACATCATGATCACACCTTCGGGTTGGCACCGTCTCCTCCTCATGTTCACCAGGGCGGCGCGTGCTGCACAGGGACTTCCGACCCGGAACCCCCGCCCCGGGTCGTGCCACGACCGGACTGGCGGCCTCGATCAGTACAGCGAGATCGTCGGAAGGCTCACGCACCGCAGCGACAACCCGGGCGACTGGCGGGTCCGCCAGGATGGACGCCGGGGACGAGCGGGCTGGCTCCGCCCGCTCCGAGCATGAGTGCGCGACCCCGAGGCGCCGCACCAGTCGACCACCCATGCTCACCAGGGGCGCGTCCGAACGCAGCCACTGGGAGACGTCGACCGCGAGTACCATCCGCCCGTCGGTGGCTCTGGGCAGCGGCAGCGACGCCAGCGTTCGGCGGATCCGTTCCGGTTCCACCCGACTGCGACTGAGCGCGTCGTACATCGCGCCGTACCCGCGGTCGATGCGCGGCCACCAAGGTCAGATCGATCAGCGACCGGACCGACCCGTCAGCGCACAGCACGCACCGGTCAGTCAAGCAACGCCTCCGCCCGCAAGGTCGACGACGTGTAGAACTTCCGCCGGAAGCAGTCAAGATCACCCCGTCGGGCCGAGGTGTCACCCCGCTCTGCACTACGGGCATGCGCAACACCGGCCATCACGGCCACCGCTTTCGTCCTCGAGCTCTGCGAGAGGAACCCGAAGAGGCTCAAGCGGTGCCATGCCATGTCCCGGCGACACGCCGAACACCCGCGCACACCGTCCTCGACCTGACCACCCGAGGTCAAAGATCAAGCTGAGTGCCAAAATTGGTTCATGCCCCGCGGGTGCCGGAGGCGGTTCATCCTCGCGGTTGGTCGGGAGAAGGCGCCGCACCAGCGGGCCGGGACCGCCGCCTGTCGCGTAGCCGACGCCGACGGCCGAGCCCCCGAACTCGGGTTGATCGGCTGCTGAAGAGGAACAGCCGACTCCGAGGTCGGGGTGCTCGGCCGCTGGGGAGGGGATGCCGCTCGAAGATCAGCGGTTTCCCCCTCGTACCTGACCCGCGCGAATCAGGCGTCGGTGGGTGCCGGACGTCCGGCCGGGCCCTGGCGGACGTAGTCCGCGGCGAACGCGGCGCGTTCGTCGTCGGTCATGTTGTTCAGGGCCAGGTTCGGGCTCGCGAAGGGGGGGCACCGTCGCATGTGCTCGAGCGTCCACATCTTCTTGGGGTTCAAGTCGAGGTGGGGCTGAGCGGTCAGGGTCTTGCCGTCGTCGCGGACGAAGCCCATGTCGGTGACCACGTCGGCGAAGTTCCAGCCGTCATAGAGGGTCTCCCACTCGCGGTGCCCGACCAGTCGGCCCATGTTCGGGGTCTCACGACCCTGGTAGTTCGGGCGGAAGGCCTCGACGTCGGTCCAGCGGCAGACCTCGTGGCAGTAGGTGCGATGCTGCCCGTCGACCTCGGCCATGACCATGTCCTCACGCACCAGGCACGGGACCATGCAGGTCCAGCACCGGTGCGGGTAGACGTAGTCGACGTCCTCGAAGATGATCGGGTTGTGCCCGTTCGGCACGGCCAGGCGGTTGTAGTTCTCCCACCACGCGCCGTACTTGTCGTACCAGCCCGGGTACTTGTACTCGAACCACTCGAAGTCCGTGTCGGTCATGCCGTCGATGCGCCAGTAGTTGGCGAGCCAACCGGTGGCGAAGAACTGCGCGACCTCGTGGACGTAGCCCTCTTCCCAGATCTGGCGCCACGACTCCTCGATCAGGTCGTGCGGGATGACCAGGCCGTACTTCTCGAGCGGGACGAGGTACGAACGGTAGTAGTCGTCGTAGATCCAGCGGCGCCACATCTCCGCATACGACTCACGGTCCTTGCGGCGGTCCTTCGTGCCGTACTCGATGAAGGTACCGATGGCCGCGTCGACGACGCGGTGGTTGTTCCACCACGCGTAACGCAGGTCGCGCTCGAGCAGCTGGCGGTTGTCCTCATCCGACAGCGCCATCAGCAGCGTCGCGTAACCGTTGGAGATGTGGCGCGACTCGTCGGACTGGACCGAGTGGAACACCGTCGGCAGCAGGTAGTCACCGTTGGCCGCAGCCTCGGCCGGCATGGCCACGAACAACGTGTTCGTGAACGCCGTCTCGGCGACGATCGTCAGGTAGATGCTGGCCGCGGTGATCGCGTCACCGGTGATGAACCCCTCAGCGAACTGACGGCCGATCGTGCCGCAGTAGTCGCTGTGGAAGTTCCGCAGGCTGTTGTTGAAGCCCGCCGGGTCGATGTAGTTGTTCATGTACAGGCGCTTCAGGTTCTGCTGGATCGTCGAGTGCCGAACCTCGTCGATCATCTGAATGGCCTGGCCGTTGTGCAGCTCCGGGTTCGGAACCACGTGGAACAGCATCGGCATCGAACGCGCCGCCGAGACCTCCGGAAGCGGGATGATGCTGAGGAACAGCTTCTGCCACTCCAGCCACCGCTCCTGGACCTGGCGGAACATGTTCCCGCGGATGGCACCGTCAGACGCGCCGTAGACGCGGTGGTCCTTCTCCTCCTGCATGGGGAAGTAGGACCGCAGAACCTGCTTGAGCGGGTCCTTCTTGGCGGCCTTGCGGAAGGTGTAGTCGGTTCCGTACTTCATGTACGGCTCGTGGTACTGCGGCTCCCAGGACAGTTCCTGGATCTTCTGATGAGCCTTGGCCAAACTCTGCCGACTCACGTCATCTCCTCACATGGGTAGTGGACCAGGGCCGCTGCCCACCGATTCCCCGCGGGCGGCGGGGTCGGTGGAAAGAAGCCTCTCAACGGACCACGTCCGGAGTGGGACTGCGCGGGGCGCCGACTCTGGAGTGGACCCGGGGCGGTCCGGGCTAGTGCGCGGGCCTGATCCGGGCCGCCCCGTGCCAAGCATTGTCAGGTCCTTGTGACGCGATGGAACAATGTCTGCCGGACACGGGAACAGCTGTGGTTCGTCGGTTGCCGTCGGCGGGCAAAGATGACTCCCGCTCACCTGCCCAAGGGCCTCGACGTAGGTGGGGTTGAGCGCACGACCGGTGGCGTCGGTCGAGAAGGTTCGTGACCTTGCCTCAGAGCGGGTCATGGACCACCGGCGACCGTCGCAAGCTGACCCGTTCGCCTTCAGATCACGGCCGCTCAGGGCACTGCCGCAGCCGGCTGCTGTCATGCCGAGGGCGTCGGGTGCGGATCGTGACAGATCGTCGAGGCCGGCCCGACCGCCCGAGTCAGGGCCGGGTCGAGATCGGTGATGAGATCGCGCGGGACCTCCAGTCCGTCCGACAGGCGGAGGTGTCCCCGGTGCCGGAACTCCTCGGGGTAGCAGCGAGCTCGGTCGTCCTCGGCTCTGACGTGCACGATCAGAAATTCGTCGTAGCCGAGCGACGCCGCGGAGGTGACGAGTTCCAGAGCGGCCGAAGCCGCCCTCGACGTCGACCATCGCCTCGGCGCGAATCCGCTCGATCAGCTCGGCGCGCCCGATCACGGCGCCGCCCATCGCGTCGCCGTGGCCGTTGATGTACTTGGTCAGCGAGTGCACAACAAGATCAGCGCCGAACCGCAGCGGCGTCGCCGCCGCCGAGGTTCGCCTCGAGCCGGTGCTGGTCGGCTCCGCCGTTGCGGGTGTTCAGCTCCGTGTCGGTGCCCGACCAGCTCAGCTTCGACGGGTCGTCGGGAAGCAGGTAGGAGTTGGCCATCACCACCGGTCCCCGGATCGCGCCGGTGCCCGGGTCCGGTGCGTTGCCGGCATGGACGCTGAAGGTGGCGAGATGATGATCGGAAAGAGCCACCAGGTAGTCCTACCCGGCCGGGTCGGGCGGCCTCAGCCCGGCGTCTGATCGAGCCTGTCGCGTAACTCGGCGCGCCACCCCAGATGATCATGCTGGGGGTGGGAGAATCGGTTGTGCCGCAGAGCTTCCTCCGCCCGGATCGTGATCAGCGGTTCCTGCTGGCCCCGGACAT
>Ga0209963_1000846_pt1 | contig 25311 bp, 21 predicted proteins | sample ThiBio_1000_biof_2_FD_183957 | JGI IMG/M metagenome (GOLD analysis project Ga0209963, IMG submission 183957) | Wastewater bioreactor microbial communities from Cape Town, South Africa - Thiocy_cont_1000_biof (SPAdes) | ecosystem: Engineered > Bioreactor > Thiocyanate-remediating >...
TATCACGCCCGCTGCGGGTTCCGACGACTCAGTGGTATCTTCGAGCGCGGTTACCCCGGCTTCCTCGGCTAGGGCGGCGATGACCTCGCGGGCTGCCTTTTGGGGCATGTTGGAGCCTCCCTCCCAGCGATTAACGGTCGCAAACGACACGCCCAGCCGCTCGGCGAGCTGTTCCTGGGTGAGGTCCAGCTTGGCCCTGATGGCGCGGAGCGTAGCGGCGGCGGCTTGTGTATTTGTCATATTTGCTATGTTTGCGATAAAATATCGCATGTCAAGTGAGTCGCGTCGCGGGGCTTGCAAGCGAAAACATTTGATCGATCCTGTTTTGGGATCATATCGCTTGATCCTGATATAGGAACGATCTACATGAAACTGGTCGGCGTGGAGATCATTGAGGAGGCGCAGAGGCGCCATGCCGATGCAGCCAAGCGGCTGTCGGCGTGGAAGGCTGAAGTTGCATCGAAGACGACGGTTTGGACGTCCTTTCAGGATGTCCGGGACCGTTATCCGAAAGCCGACAAGGTTGGTGAGCGATACGTTTTCGACATCGGCGGCAATCGGTTCCGATTGATTGTGAAGATCAATTTTGTGGCCGGGGTTGTCGCTGTTCGATGGTTCGGCACCCACGCAGAGTACGACAAGATCAACGTTGAGGAGGTGTAGACATGGCGCGCATCGCCCCGATCCGAACGGAAGCCGACCACAAGGCTGCTCTGGCGCGGATCGATGCGCTCATGGATGCGGTGGCCGGTTCGTCCGAGGCAGACGAGCTCTCCGTTCTCGCAGATCTCGTGGAAGCGTACGAGACAAAGCATTTCCCGATTGAACTGCCGACCCCGGTCGAAGCTATCCGTTTTCGGATGGAGCAGGCTGGGCTCGAGCCTCGCGACTTGGAGCCATATATCGGCAGCCGTGGGAAGGTGTCCGAGGTTCTCTCTGGCAAGCAGCCTCTCACGCTGCCGATGATTCGTGCGCTTCACAAGCATCTCGGAATTCCTGCAGAGGTGCTTGTTGCTGATCCGGCGCCGACGATCGAAGTCGCTACTGCGGTAACGCTCGATTGGGGTCGTTTCCCGATCAATGAAATGGCCAGGCGCGGCTGGGTACGCTCTGTCACATCGGCGAAGTCGAAAGCAGAGGAGCTTGTCCGCGAGTTAATCGCGAGCGCCGGGGGCATGAAAGCCGTTCCGATGCCACTTTGCAGACGCAATGACGCGATGCGCCAGAACGCCAAGACTGACATGTATGCGTTGCTGGCCTGGTGCCTGAAGGCGCTTGCCACGGCTCGGACTCAGAAACTCGCCGGTACCTATAAGCGTGGCTCCGTCACATTGGAGGCGCTCACGGAACTCGCAAAGCTAAGCGTGCACGAGAATGGACCAGCGCTCGCAAAGGACACACTGTCGAAGTGGGGTATCCATCTTGTCTGCGTCCCCCATCTGCCCAGAACGTATCTGGATGGCGCGGCGCTCAGAGCCGTCGAAGACGGAGGAGCACCGGTTGTCGCGCTCACCCTCCGATACGACCGTATCGATAATTTCTGGTTCTCGCTTCTGCATGAACTCGCGCATGTCGGACGTCACTTCAACGGCGAGATCGAAGCTTTCGTCGACGATTTCAGCCTTCGTGATGCGCCGTCTCGACACGAAGACGTTCGAGAGAACGAAGCCGATGACTGGGCCGAGGAAGCTTTGATCCCGCAAGAGCTCTGGGCAAGCTCAGGTTTGAGATCGCAAGCGAACTACTCGGGAATTTTCTCCTTCTCGCAGCGCGTCGGCGTGCATCCTGCCATCGTTGCTGGCCGAATTCGGCATGAGACGCGCAACATTCGAGCGTTCGCACCTCTGCTTGGGACAGGAGAGGTTCGCAAGCAACTGGAGGTTTCGTAATGAAAAAAAGGGCGAGGCTTGGCCCCGCCCTATAGGTGATCCGGCAAGGTGAAGGCGCACCCTTGCAGGCGGCCAACCCGATCCGAACCATTGTTCACACCGCCATTAAGGCGAACGGAATCGGGAAGGCAAGTTCAATCTGCGCCAGATTGAAAGGAGGTCGCCATGCGCGGCCCTCTAAAGCCTGGGGCTTCGGCTCCTCGTTCAGGTCAGTAGAGATTGTGGGACCCCGCGGTGGAGGCACTGGAAAGGAGCGGACAGTTGTGCGCAACGAGCCGCTTCCGCCGACGCCGAAGCCGGGCATGGGCTACAAGCTCGTCGACCCCACCAAGAACGGCTCCGGTCGTAAGTGACAGGGAGGCGTCGCAGGTCACTGCGGTGCCTCTTCTCCATGCAACCGGCTATCTATGCGCTTCGCAGATCGCAGCCCAGGCCGCATTGTGCTCCTTGATCTGCCGGATGGTGTCGTCCGTGTCCATCTTCGACCACCGGATCGGCTCGAACGCCGAGCACGCGACCGCATCAGTCCCGACGGAAGCCGTCGTCGTTGCGCAGCCGGTCAGGATCAGCAGCGGCATCGGCAGCAACACGGTGCGCGTCGCGCGCTTTGCGAATGAGTTCAAGCGCATAGGTTGCGGCCTCTGTGACGGCCTCGGCCTTGTCGGCCCGGCGCGCCTCGCGTTCCCGCGCCATTTCAATGATGGCGAGAACGATCTGCGCGAGCGCCGACAGGGCCGTGAGCCAGGTCATGTTTCTGTTTCCATCGTCAGGCGCGCTTGCGCTCCCACGCGTACCACCACGCGAATGCGCCCATGCTGACGAGCCCGCCGACTGCGGCCTGGAATTGCTCACTATTCGCCACGGCGTCGCCGAGCAGATACCCGCCAGCGGCATAGGCCACGATGCGCACGAGCTGCTGGATGCTGTCCCAGTTCATGGTTCACCTCGATGTCCGGATTGCCTGGCAGGCCCGGCCGGGCACGGGCGGGTGGGGAAAAGAAGAATTGAAGGGGCCTTGAAGGCGTCGGCTCGTCACGCCTCATTCGTCGACAGCGCGCCGGTCGCTGCGAGATGGATCAGCCGCACATTCGAGGGCTGCACGCGGTAGAGTGGACGACGCACGGCATTGTCCCTGTCGCAAATCTCACCCAGCTGGCGGTTGATCGAGAATTGGGCGATGCTGCTGCTCGATGTTGGATTTGTGCAGATTGATCTTTGGAATGGTGATCGACCTGCTGCGGTCGCGAGTTTTGCTTGAGGCAGAAATTCTGATCTTAAGGCAACAAATCAATGTGCTGCGGCGAACCCGTCCCAGACCTCCCTTCAGATCGATTGACAGACTGATATTGGGAGGTGTCTGCCGCCTGTTTCCCAAGATGTATGACGCGCTGGCGATCGTCCGACCGGACACCGTGATCCGTTGGCATCGTGCCGGTTTCAGATTGTATTGGCGCTGGAAATCGAGGCATCGCTGCGGTCGACCGGCCGTGCCGTTGGAAATTCGCCGGCTAATCCGCGAGATGAGCATTGCCAATTCGTTGTGGGGAGCGCCGCGAATCCATGGTGAGCTTCTCAAGCTGGGCATCGAGATCGGCCAGACCAGCGTCGCCAAGTATATGGCGCGGAGGAGGGCCCCTCCGTCGCAGGGTTGGAGGACGTTCCTTCGCAACCATGCTGATGGTATCGCGGCGATGGACGTTTTCGTGGTGCCGACAATCTCGTTCCGACTTCTCTACGGCCTGCTGATCATGGGCCATGGCCGGCGGCAGATCCTGTGGTTTGGGGTCACCGCGCATCCAACGGCCGAAGGATCGCCAACCAACTGACGGAGGCGTGTGGCTGGGAGCAAATCCCAAGTTACCTGATCCGGGATCGCGACAGAGCTTATGGAGAGATATTCGTCCGTCGCGTTCGATCCATCGGCATTCGAGATCGCCCGACGTCTCCTCGCTCACCGTGGCAAAACGCATACGCCGAACGGCTGATCGGATCGATCCGCAGGGAATGCATTGATCATGTCGTTGTATTCGGCGAACGCCATCTGCGTCACGTGCTGCTCTCGTACATGAGCTACTACAACGGCACGCGCACTCACTTGTCGTTGAACAAGGATGCCCCGGTCCTCGCCGTGCCGAGCGGGTCGGTAATATTGTCTATCGCCCGATCCTCGGCGGTCTCCATCATCAATATGCCCGGATTTGATTTGCGATAAGGACACCTCCTCTAGCAATGGCCTCATCGTCGCCGCGACTGCCGGATCCACCGGCGTGCTCGCGTTGTAGTCAAGATAAATCGGCGGCATGCCAGCTCCTCGCGCAATTCAAAACACGAACACCTTCTGAGCGGAAGCGGTCACGGTCGCGAGTTCGGTCATGGTGCTGCGCCTCACGCCGCCGACCATCTCGGTATCGGCAAGGCCGCGGGCGTCCATGCAGGTGCCGCAAAGCAGGACTTGTCCCTTGCCCGCGAGAACGCCTTTCAGCATGCGCTCCACATTGTAGTAGCCGTCCGGCGTTTTCTGGCCCGACTTCGCGGCCACTACCGCGTCGGCCATCAAGAAGACCGTCACGGCGATCGCTGGATCGCTCTTGGCGAGAGCGAGAGCGAGGCGCAAGCCGTTGTAGGTCCGTTCGGTGCCGTAAGGCGGGTCGTTCAGGATCATCAGTATCTGCACGGGCGCTTCCTCTTCCAAGTAGGCGAGCTCCAGGAGGCGCGCCCCGTCACTCGCCTAGAACACGTCGCCGGTCCTCGAACTCCGTCTTGTCGATCTCGCCGCGCGCAAAGCGCTCCTTGAGAATATCGAGCGGCGTCCGGGTGGGCGGCAATTGATGCGGCGGAAAGGTCCCTGGCCACGGCCCGCCCAACCAGCGCGCCAGCACAACCGCGAGGGCGATCAGGACTGCGAGAAACAGGATCATGAACAACGGACCGAAGATCATGGCGTATCCTCCTCCGCCCCAACCCATCATGTGTTGGTGCCAGCCGTAGTAGCGTTCGGTATCTGACGGCGCCTGCGCCTGCGCCCATGCTTCTTCCGGTAGGAGGGAAAGAGCTGCGATCACTTGGACCAAGACTTTCTGCATCGGCTTGCTCCATCGTTGAAGAAACTCACTCTACTCCGCCGGCCGGCCCGCTTTTTGCGCAAGGTCAACCGGACCCCGTTCCTGCATGGACACCGCTACAACGACGCCGGACACGAGCGTCAGGGAGGCGATAGAGATGATGGCCGCCGAAAGTCCAAATCGGTCCGCGATGATGCCGGCTGACAGCGCCCCGACGGCGTAACCAAGATCGCGCCAGAAGCGGTAGACGCTGAGCGAGCGCGCCCGCCAACTTGGATGCGAGGCATCGGAGACCGCGGCGATCAAGCTCGGATACACCATGGCGGTGCCAAGTCCGAGCAGCAGGCTGCCGACGAGCCACCACTCGAAATGACTGGTTGCTCCGGTCAGGAACAAGCCCGCGGCCTGCACCCACATGCCGGCGACGATCAGGCCCTTGCGGCCCCAGCGGTCGGACAGGGGACCCGTGGCAACCTGGAGGATGCCCCACGTCGCCGGATAGACGGCCTTCAAGATGCCGATCCGATCGACCGCCAGACCGAAGGAGACGAAGAACAGCGGGAAGATGCCCCAGCTCATGCCGTCGTTGAGGTTGTTCACCAGCCCCGCTTGAGATGCGGCGAACAGGTTGCGATCCCTGAACGACGTGAGGACAAAGATCTCTCGGAAGCTGATCGGGGACGCTTGACGCGCATGCGCTGCGGTCTCAAGCCGCACGTGTTCGCGTGTGTCGCGCACCAGCAGGATCGAGAGCGTGGCTCCGAGGATCGCATAGGCAACGCCGAGATAGATCGGCGCCGGCCGTAGCCCGTATTCCGACGCAAGATATCCGGTGAGGTAGGCCGTCACGCCGACCGCGAGGTAACCCGCGAACTCGTTCAGACCCACGGCCAGGCCGCGCGACTTCGGCCCGACGAGATCGATCTTCATGATCACGGTCATCGACCAGGCAAGGCCCTGGTTGATGCCGAGAAGAGCGTTGGCAACGATCACCCATTCCCAGCTTGGGGCCCAGATGATCATGAAAGGCACGGGAAGGCCGGCGAGCCACCCGAGGATCAGAACCCGCTTGCGTCCCCACTTGTCGGCGAGCTGGCCGGAGATCAGGTTTGCGCACGCCTTCACGACGCCGAAGCTGACGATGAAGGAGACCACAAGCGTCGTCGAGCCGATCTTGAACTCCTCGGCGCCGATCAGCGGCACCACGGTACGCTCGATCCCGACCATCCCGCCGACGAAGGCGTTGATGAGGACGAGGAGAGTGAACTGCGGCCAGTTTTCCTTGAGCCCTAACCTGACCGAAGGGGGGCCCTGTGGGGCGGCTACCGCTTCGCTCATGGCATCAGGCCGCAGCGGCCGTGGCACCTGAATTGGCAGCTCTGATCGTCGCGGCTTCCGGCGGCGCCGGTGGAACCTCGGCGACCATGAACCGGACAAACTCGGCTTCGTCCTCGATGGCGAACGCCTGGTTGTGCCGCTTCTCAAAGCCGATGGTGGACCAGGGTTTTCCGCTTAGCCGGCGGCCGCAGACCGAACCCGCATAGGCGCCCGGTAATACCTCGACGTAGTCCGGCAGGCCCTTCAGCTTGCGCACGCTGCGAAACAGTTGTTTTGCGCCTTCCTCGGCGCTGGCGGCGAGTTCGGTGCGGCCGAGATCGCCGACCATCAGAGTGTGGCCAGTCAGGACAAACCAGGGTTCGTTGGTGCGCGTCCGGTCCGAAACAAGAATGCAGATGTGCTCGGGTGTGTGACCCGGGGTGTGGAGAACCGTTGCCGCGACGTTGCCGAGCGGGAGAACTTCGCCTTCGCCAACACCTTTGAACGGAAACGATACACCCGCGGCCGACGAGAGCACGTAGGCCGCCCCTGCTGCCTCGGCGAGAGCCCGGCCCGCCGAGAGATGGTCGGCATGGACATGCGTATCGATGACAAAGTGAATGCGCATGCCGGCATTGTCGGCGGTTTGGAGATAAGGTTGGATATCGCCGACGGGATCAACGACTGCGCCGGCCGCCTTGCCGCCGCAGCCGAAGAGGTAGGAGATGCCGACGGGATCGCTATGCAAGAACTGGCGGAGGATCATGGACTTGCACTCCTCGCTAAGAGCGGCTATAAAAACATGCAATCGATCTGCTGAATGATATATTCAGGAGCTACCGTGTCAAGTACCGGACCGAAACACGCGATCTATGAGAATCTCGCCGAGGTGGCGCAGGCAGTGGGCCATCCCCATCGGCTTGAGCTCTTGGAGCACCTCGCCCAAGGCGTGCGCAGCGTCGAGGAACTATCGGCCCGCGCACATCTGACGTTCGCCAACACCTCCCGCCATCTGCAGATCCTCAGGCGCGCGCGCCTCGTCGAGGCGGAGCGTCGTGGCAAACACGTTCTCTATCGCTTGGCCGGCGAGACGGAAGTGGTCGCGCTGATCAAGGCCCTGGGTCGGGTCGGCGAACGGAATATCGCCGAGATCGGCCGTGTCGTGACCGACTACTTCAACGCCCGCGACGCCCTCGAACCGGTCTCGCGAGATGACCTGGTCGCAAGATTGCACGACGATCTCGTGACCGTGCTTGATGTCCGCCCCGAAGACGAGTTCGCATTGGGCCATCTGCCGGGCGCGCTCAACATCCCGTTTGCCGAGCTGGAACGACGCCTCGGCGAACTTCCGAAGGGCCGCGAGGTGATCGCCTACTGCCGCGGCCCCTGGTGCGTTCTTTCCTTCGAAGCGGTCGCAGCGCTCCGGACGCGAGGCTATCGCGTCCGCCGGCTCGAGGATGGCTACCCCGAATGGAAAGCCGCAGGCCTTCCCGTCGAATCCGTCACTTAAGACAAGTGGGTCGGTTGCATCATGGATGATCGGTTGCATCATGGATGATAAGCCTCATCGCGCAGAACCCGCGTGGCCGATTACCGGAGTCAAGGACCACAAAGCATCCTCGGTGTTCAGGCCCGAAGCCCTGTTGAGGGAGGCGCGGCGACAGAGACAGTTGCCGCTCGTCGCTGTCCCCGAAATCTGCGTGCTCGATCCGGACGGTGATGTCGTCCGTCACCTCAAGCGGACCGGCGCCGGCCGCATCCATGAAGGATGGGCCTGCTATCACACCGAGCTTCTTGCCTTCGATCTTGACCGCATCGGCGAGGTCGGCATCGTCGGCTGCGCCGTTGGCGCACCGTTCGCCGTGCTGGTCGCGGAACAGCTCTTCGCGTCCGGCTGCCGACTGCTCGTCAGCGTCACCTCAGCCGGACAAATCACGCCAATCGGTCCCACCCCATACTTCGTCCTGATCGACCGTGCGCTGCGCGACGAGGGGACGAGCTATCATTATCTACCTGGCTCCACGTTCGCCGAAGCACCCGACGCGCCGCTTCTCGCGCGTGTCGAGCAGGCCGGGCGGGCTCTGCAGGGGATCACGCTGCATCGGGGCGCGACGTGGACGACAGACGCTCCCTATCGCGAGACCGAGTCGGCGATCGCGCGGGCGCGCCAGTTGGGTGCACTCGCCGTCGAGATGGAAGCTGCAGCTCTCTACGCCTTCAGCACGACCAGCGGTCATTCGGTCGTCTGCTTCGCACATGTCACGAATGCGATGGCGCAGTCGGAAGGCGACTTCGAGAAGGGCGAGGCCGACGGCGCGAAAGCGACGCTTGCGATCGTCGGCGCTGCGGCTCGCGGCTGGCAAAGCTAGTCTCAAAGTTTGCCGTCTCTGACCGCCTACGAAGCGAAGCTCAGTGAGCATCTAGGGCGCTGCGGAGAATCCGTTCTCGACCGAGGCGAGGAGCAACCCGGCGACGGCAGGAGGACGAGACGTCCATTGAGGCGTTTCTTGAGAACCCCCGCTGTGTGCAAGTGAATCGATTGGCCGAACTCACCGCGTCGCTCGCGGCGCTTGTCGGGCGCCGAACCCCGAAGGTCGGCCTGCTTCGATGTTACCTGCGGCCAGCTGATTGTTTGGAGGCAAACGCGGCCCGCAGAAGCGGCGGCCTACCCGCAGCCGCCGCTTTCCTGAACCGGAGGCACGGCACCGTCCCGTAGGAGCAGAACACGCAGCAGTCGCCATCCTTCGGCTTCAACCGGGCGCCGCAGCGCTTGCAGTCGTAGAAGAACTGGCAGGCGTCCGCCGGCATGCACTGGGCCGACTTGTTGCCGCAGTTCGGGCAGCGAATGACGGATTCCAGTATCATGTCGACCTCCATATCGGATCTCACCGCTCAGGGACGCATTCCTCCGAGTTGCCGCGATTCGCTTATCGTTATGGTGCGTCGATAGAGCCGAGTGTGCCTGCAGACGCGGCCCGGCCAATTTGGACCGAAACCGCGCCATAGGTGCTGACCCGCATATGGCACGCAGTAAGTCAGGATGATCTTGAACCAGCTGACAGACACCCCGCCGAACAGCGCGTCGTCTTGGTTGATGAGGTTTAACATGGTCCCAGCGACGGGGACCGCAAAAAACGACCGGCGAGGGACGCCGAGCCTCAGTACCCTGACATCTCTGACATTCTTCGGCCGAAAGCTGAAGGACGTCGGGAAATCGCAGCGCGGTCATTCGAGCAAAAGCTGCAGATGCTTGAAGCAATGCGGGAGTGTGGCGCCTCTAAGGGAAGCTCGTGAGAGGCGACGGGCAGAACAGCTGTTCGCGTGTCGGCCTAGGTCCGGTTTGCCTCCGGCTCGGACACCCCTTCCGGCAGCGAGAAGGTAGGTCGGCCCAACCAATCGGTTCCGAAGATGTGAAGGGCATCCCGCTTTCCCGATTTCGGATGCCATGGCAATATAGGTTATGACTTTTTGTCGCCTTATAGGTCGTCTACTAGCGATCTTCGTGATCGCGGGGCTTATCGCGGCCCCATTGACCTCGCCAGTGGCCGCGATCGGATCGTCCAATGTCGCGATGTCCGACATGGCGTCGATGTCCGGTGACATGCCGTGCTGTCCCGACACGCAAAAGAATAACAACTGCAAGGATTGCCCGTTGCTTGCGATTTGCATGTTGAAGAATTTGGCGGCCCATCCCGCTTTTGAGGCGATCGTCCTGCGTCCGGCCAGGCATCACCAACTCGCAGTCATGGACGACCTCATGAACGATGGGCTCGATCATCCACCGCCCGATCATCCTCCTCGAACTTTGGTCTGATTGGCGCTTATGCGCCTTTTAACGCCGGGTTGCCGAAAGGCCACACGGATAATGTATGTCGCCCTGCGGCAGACCAACGTTTGAGGATTTGCAAATGAAGTCACGTTATACGCGCGCCCTCCGGGGTGCGCTGATCGCCATTGCCGCAGTCGGCATGGCCACCACCGCAGCCTTTGCGGACATCAAGGACTACAAGTTCGAATTGGTCGATCAGGCTGTGCAGGCCGGACCCGACAAGATCGTCACGGTCAAATTGATCAATACCAGAACCGGAAAATCAGTGCCGGATGCAGTGATCTTCGTCACCCGCCTCGACATGGCGCCTGATGGCATGCAGGAGATGACGACGAAGATCGCGCAGTTGCCGGGAAGTGAGCACGGCGTCTACAGGTTCAAGGCCAACTTCGGCATGGCGGGTCGCTGGCAGTTGTCGCTCGGCGCCAAAATCCAGGGCGAGACCGGCAGCGTCGAAAGCAAGCTCGTCGTCACGGCGCAGAAATGAAACGCGCCATTGCCTTGGGCGCGGCTGCTGCGATTTGCGCAGCGGCCGGCGCCGCCTTTTTCGTCGGCCCGATCCAGCGCGCGATTCCGTTCGCTGGAATGGCCACGTCGTCGGCCGTGGCGTCGGAGGGGGACGCGACGATCTATTATCAGGATCCGGACGGGAAACCGTTCTACTCGCTCGCGCCGAAGAAGACGCCGGACGGGCGCGCCTGGCGCGCAGTGCCGGCCAGCGCGGACCTCAATTTCGACGAACCTGGGGAGGCAGAGGCGCAGACCAAAGTCGCCAACGCCAAGGCCGAGCGCAAGATCAAATACTACCGGAATCCGATGGGACTGCCGGACACCTCGCCGGTGCCGAAAAAGGATTCGATGGGGATGGACTACATCCCCGTCTACGAAGGTGAGGATACCGACGACGGCTCCGTCAAGCTCTCGCCGGGCAAGACCCAACGGACCGGCGCCAGATCCGAGCCCGTGGTGAGGCGGTCTGTCACATCGCTGATCCGGGCACCCGGCACGGTCCGGGAGGACGAGCGGCGCGTCTCGGTGGTCGCGTTGCGCTTTGAGGGATTTATCGAGAGCGTGGCCAATGTCACGACCGGCGATCACGTCCATAAGGGCGAGCCGCTCATGAAAGTGTACAGCCCCGCGTTGTCCAGTGCTGCTGCCGACTATCTCTCCGCTATCAATACAGGCGCTACTGGGAAGGAATTGAAGGGCGCAAGAAGAAGGCTAGAAAACCTCGCAACCCCCGAACCCGCCATCAAGGAACTCGAACGCACCCGCGAAATCTCGCTTTCCGTTCCCTGGCTTGCGCCGCAAGACGGCGAAATCATCGAACGCAATGCAGTGAACGGGATGCGGGCGGCCCCCGGTGACGTGCTGTTCAGGATTTCCGATCACCGGGTCGTCTGGGTCCTCATTGATATCGCCGAGCGTGATCTTGATCGGGTCTCGGCCGGCGCGAAGGTGACGATCAGGCCGCGCGGCCTGGGCGGCCAGACCTTCACCGGGACCGTGGCGCTGATCTATCCGCACCTGAACGCCCCGACCCGCACGGCGCGCATCCGCGTCGAGCTTGCTAACCCCGACGAGGTTCTGCGGCCGGAGATGTACGTCGATGCCGAGATCGAAACCGGCACGCCGGAGCCGGTTTTGGCCGTGCCGGAGAGTGCCGTTCTCAACGACGGTACGCATCAGACTGTCTTGGTTGACAAGGGCGAGGGCCATTTTGAGCCGCGCCAGGTCAAGCTCGGCCGCGGCGGCGGCGGCTACACCGAGATCACCGATGGCGTCACCGAGGGCGAGCGAGTCGTAACCTCAGCCAACTTCCTGATCGATGCCGAGAGCAACCTGAAGGCGGCGTTGCAGGGCTTTGCGGCGGCGGAGGCGCCGCAGGCGGCGGCGACATCGGGCGGTGCGAAGAACATGGAAGAACAGCCATGATCTCCCGTGTCATCGCCTGGTCCGCGCGCAACCTGCTGCTGGTCCTGTTCGGCACCAGCTTTGTGGCTGCGGCCGGCATCTACGCGCTGATCCATCTGCCGCTCGACGCCATCCCCGATCTCTCTGACACGCAGGTCATCATCTATACCGAGGACCCGGGGCAGGCGCCGCAGGTTGTTGAGGATCAGGTCACCTATCCGCTCGCGACTGCCATGCTGACGGTGCCGAAATCCAAGGTAGTGCGCGGCTTCTCGTTCTTTGGCGTCTCGTTCGTCTATGTGATCTTCGAGGACGGCACCGACATCTACTGGGCGCGCTCGCGGGTGCTCGAATTCCTGAACAGCGCATCGTCACGGCTGCCTGCGGGCGTGACGCCGACCATCGGTCCGGACGCGACCGGCGTCGGCTGGGTGTACCAATACGCGGTGGTCTCCAAGGAGCTGAACCTCGCCGCCACGCGGACGATCCAGGACTGGAACCTCAAGTTCGCGTTGGCGAAGGCCGAAGGCGTCGCGGAAGTCGCCAGCGTCGGCGGCTTTGTGAAGCAATACAACGTAATCCTCGATCCGCAGCGGATGCGCGATCTCGGTATCACCATAGCGAAGATCCGGGATGCTATCCGCGCCAGCAACGCCGACGTCGGCGGGCGGACAGTCGAGCTGTCCGAATTCGAGTACGTCATCCGAGGCAAGGGCTATCTGAAGAGCGTCAACGACCTCGGCAATATCGTACTCAAGAACGACGGCGGCACACCGGTCCTGCTCCGGGACATCGCTAGGGTCGAGTTGGGCCCCGACGAACGGCGTGGCATCACTGAACTGAACGGCGAAGGCGAGGTTGCAAGCGGTATTGTGCTGCAGCGCTTCGGCATGAATGCGCTCGACGTGATCGAGAACGTCAAGAAGAGGTTCAAGGAAATCGCGACCAGCCTGCCGAAATCGGTCGAGATCGTGCCGGTCTACGACCGGTCGAGCCTGATTTACGCCGCCATCGATACGCTCAAACACACGCTTGTCGAGGAAAGCCTCGTCGTCGCACTTGTCTGCGTCGTCTTCCTGCTGCACGTCCGCAGCGCGCTGGTCGCCATCCTGATGCTGCCGGTTGGCGTCCTGATGGCGTTCGGGGCGATGAAGCTGCTCGGGATAGGCTCCAACATCATGAGTCTCGGCGGAATCGCCATCGCGATCGGCGCCATGGTGGACGCTGCGATCGTCATGATCGAGAACGCCCACAAGCACCTTGAGCGCGCGGGCCCAGGCAAGTCGCGGATTGTGATCCTGATCAACGCCGCCTCCGAGGTCGGACCGGCGCTGTTCTTCAGCCTCTTGATCATCACCGTCTCCTTCATGCCGATCTTCACGCTGGAATCGCAGGAAGGCCGTCTGTTCAGTCCGCTCGCCTTTACCAAGACGTTCGCGATGGCGGCGGCGGCGCTGCTGTCGGTCACGCTGGTGCCGGCGCTGATGGTAATCTTCGTCCGCGGGCGTATCGTTTCGGAGCACAGGAATCCCATCAATCGGTTCCTGATTTGGATATACCGTCCCGTTATCAAGGGCGTTTTGCGGGCGAAGACCCTCGTCATCCTGCTCGCAATCGCTGCGCTCGCTGCCACCATCTGGCCAGCGCGACAGCTTGGCACTGAATTCATGCCGAGCCTCAACGAGGGCACGCTGCTCTACATGCCGACAACGCTGCCCGGCATATCCGTGACCAAGGCCGCCGAGCTGATGCAGATGCAGGACCGGATCATCAAGTCGTTTCCGGAAGTGGCGTCCGTCTATGGCAAAGCCGGTCGCGCATCGACGGCAACCGACCCGGCGCCGACGGAAATGTTCGAGACCATCGTCAACCTCAAGCCGAAGCAGCAGTGGCGGCCCGGTGTCACCATCGACAGTTTGATCGCCGAGATGGACAAGGCGCTGCAATTTCCGGGCGTCTCCAATGCATGGACCATGCCAATCAAGGCGCGCATCGACATGCTCTCGACCGGCATCCGCACGCCCGTCGGTGTCAAGGTGATCGGGACCGACCTCGTGGAGATCGACCGGCTGTCCAAGCAGATCGAGCGAGTGCTGAAATCCGTCCCAGGCACATCGTCGGCTTACGCTGAGCGGACTCTCGGCGGCTATTATCTCGAAATCACGCCCGACCGGGCCGCGCTCGCGCGCTACGGCATCAAGGTCCAGGACGTCCAGGACACGATTGCGGCCGCGCTTGGTGGACAGACGGTCACGACGACGGTCGAGGGCCGGCAGCGCTTCACGGTCAATATGCGCTATCCACGCGATCTGAGGGATAGTCCGGAGAAGATCGCGAGCGATATGCTTGTTCCCATGCCGGCGGGAGGAGCCGTGCCGCTCGGAGAGGTTGCGTCGGTCCAGTTGACGCGCGGACCAACATCGATCCGGACTGAGAACGGGCAGCTTGCAAACTACGTCTACGTGGATATCCGAGACCGCGATCTCGGCGGCTACGTTGCCGATGCGCAGCGAGCCGTGCAAGCAGGCATTCAGTTCCCGCCCGGCTACTATGTGATCTGGAGCGGCCAATACGAGTATCTGCAGCGGGCCGAGGCGCGTATAAAAATCGTCGTTCCGGCGATACTCGTGATCATCTTCCTGTTGCTGTATCTGAACTTCAGGTCGATCACGGAGACGCTTATCGTCATGCTCTCGCTGCCGTTCGCACTGGTCGGCGGGCTCTGGCTGATGTGGTGGCTCGGGTTCAACCTCTCCGTCGCGGTGGCTGTCGGCTTTATCGCGCTGGCCGGCGTCGCCGCCGAGACCGGCGTCGTCATGCTGATTTACCTCAATCAGGCACTCGCGGATGTAAGCGGCCGATGTGTCGCCGCGAGCCGGATGCTTACACAAGAGGATCTGCGGTATGCAATCATGGAGGGCGCGGTCGAGCGCGTCAGGCCGAAGATGATGACGGTCGTCGCCATCATGGCCGGACTGTTGCCGATCATGTGGAGCACCGGCACCGGGTCCGAGATCATGCAGCGCATCGCGGTGCCGATGATTGGAGGCATGATTTCCTCGACGTTGCTGACCTTGATTGTGATCCCGGCGATCTTCGGGCTGGTCAAGGGCTTTAGGTTGCCGCCCGGCGGCAGACCACAACCGGTCTCCACGGCCAAGGCAACGAAAATCCGAATCCCGGAGCCGGCCGAATGAGGTGAGCCATGATTGTCGGCGCCGAAGTTTGGCTCTCGTATTGCCTCACCTGGGGATGTTACTTTCGCTTGACGGATGTAGGTCCGACTGTCGGCCGGTCCGAGGTGGCATCATCGCTCGCAGGATCGGAGGGACTGGGGACGTCGCGAAGTGCCCATCACAGGCAGCGGCGGCCCCAGTCCCGGGATCACCGGCCAGTGCCACACCCGTGCGTGGGATCGCCTCGGCTGCTTTGCGTCTGAGCGACCGCAACAAGCGTTGCACGATAGTGTGCTGCGGCGGACCGAACTGTTCGGGGCGTTGTTCGACGAGGCGACCGAGAATTGCCAGCGCAGTCAGATGGGGCTCGGCCGCCAGCCAGCGCTCGATGTCGGCGAGGTGCGGATCGAGCATCGATGGCATTCTCATTCGCTTTTTGTATGGCTTGCGTATACGCCGATGGATGATGTGCTGCTCCCCCCGATGCACATCACTACCGAGCCCCTTCGCGAATGCTGCCGTGTTCGTTACCGGAGCCGGTGGATTGGCTGCTGCAGTGAGCTTGCCCGCTCGGGCGGCGACGCGCGTGCCGAGCTCCGTCTGGGCGTCCTTCATCTCGGCCAGCAGGGCCACGGGATCAAGCGTACGATAAAGCTCTCGAAGACGCCGTTTGACGCCTTTGCTCAACTTCGGATGCGTCAGAGCGCGCGCATAGGGCGTGGCCGGAGCATCATAGCGCTTGATCACTTTCGCGCCCTCGCGTCGCTTGTCCTTGAGCTTGAAGGACGGCTGGAAGAAGTTGGTATGCAGCCGCGATGCGGAATACAAGCGTTCCAGCACGCGTGTCGTCTCGACGCCATCGAAGCGACCGTATCCCACAAGTCGCCGGACGACCGCGCCATTCTTCTGCTCGACGAAAGCCTGATCATTTTTCTTGTAGGCGCGCGAGCGTGTCACCTCGATTTTTTGCGCGCGACACCAGGGCACGACGACGTCGTTCATGAACGCGCTGTCATTGTCGAAATCGGCGCCGCGAATGACCCAGGGAAACAGGCTCTGTGCGCGCTCCATCGCTCGCACGACGAGGCCGCCCTCGCGCGTCACCAACGGCATACACTCGGTCCAACCAGTCGCGACATCGACCATCGTCAACGTCTGAATGAACGAGCCAGCTACAGATGTGCCGCCATGGGCCACCATGTCGACCTCGCAGAACCCCGGCGGCGGATCGTGCCAATCATTAAACGTCCGGATCGGCACTTCACGCCGCACCGCCGAATAAAACCCGACCCGCCGGCGCTTACCGCCGGCCGCGGCGATTTTGGTCTCGACCAGCAGGCGATCAATCGTGGCTGCGCTGACGCCGAGCACCAGCGCTCGATCGGCCTGGTCGAGCTTGAGCCGGCCATGCCGCTCCAGCGAAGGCAGCAATGTCGGAATCATTACCTTCAGCCGCTTGCCGCATATCCGATCCGAGGCCTCCCACAGCGCCACAAGCGCATCCCTGATCGCGGCGCCATAGGTCGGCCTTCGCTCCCGCCGGCCCTCCGACGAAATTGCGACGTGGGCCAGCGCCCGAACCGCGTGCTTGCGATGCCAGCCCGTCACGGCGCAAAGCTCGTCGAGAATGCGCCCCTTATCTGCCCGCCCTGCTGATCGATAGCGGCCTACCACCGCCGCTGTGATCTCGCGCCGCGCACCCATGCTGATCCGTCCTGCCATAGGCGACACCGATCCGATTCGGTATCGCCGCCCCAATCCTGACGGTCAGTTCTCCGGTAACATTCTTGATGAGGCAATGCGCCCCTTTGAGCGGCGGGTTTTGGCGGTAGCGCTCGGCTCGTCGGAGCTGGCCGGGATTGCGGAGACGTGGCGAGCGCGGGCTGCGTGATCGTCGTCGCGGCTTTTGAAGCGCCAACTGTCGTTGCCGGTTTCCACGATGTCGCAGTGGTGGGTCAGGCGATCGAGCAGCGCGGTCGTCATCTTGGCATCGCCGAACACGCTGGGCCATTCACCGAACGCGAGATTGGTGGTGACGACGATGGAGGTGCGCTCGTAAAGCCGGCTGACGAGATGGAACAGGAGCTGGCCCCCGGATTGAGCGAACGGCAGGTAGCCGAGCTCGTCGAGGACGATGAAGTCCATCCGGGTCAAATGCTCGGCGATGCGACCTTGCCGTCCGTTACGGGTCTCGATCTCCAGGCGGTTGACGAGGTCGACGACGTTGTAGAAGCGACCGCGGGCACCGGATCGGATGCAGCTTCTGGCAATGGCGATGGCCAGATGGGTTTTGCCGGTGCCGGTACCGCCGACCAGGACGGCGTTACGTTGCTGGGCGATGAAGCCGCCGCCGGCGAGATCATTGACCAGCGTCTGGTTGATGGGTGTGCCCTCGAACTGGAAGTCCTCAAGGTCCTTGGCCAGCGGCAGCTTGGCGATCGTGAGCTGGTACTTGATCGAACGCGCCTGCTTCTCGTTGATCTCGGCATTGAGCAGGTCGCCGACAATGCGCTGGGGTTCGTGCTGGCGCTTGACGGCGGTCGCCATGATCTCGTCGAAGGCGGCCTTCATGCCATAGAGCTTGAGTTCGCTCATGAGGTCGAAGAGTTGAGTGCGTTCCATCAGACCGTTCTCCTGAGGTTGTCGTAACGGGCACAGTCAGCGATCGGCGCATAACGCAAGGTCAGCGCCGCCGGTGTGAGGATGTTGGCTGGTGGCGCCGGCTCACGCTGGCGGGCCAGAATGTTGAGAACGACATCGGCAGAATGGACGCCGTGGGCGATTGCCTCGGCGCAAGCCGCCTCGACTGCCGACAGTCCGTCGGTCAGAACCGCGTTGAGGATGTCGACCATCTGCCGATTGCCATCGTCAGCACCGGCGAGCTTGCGCCGCACACGTTCGATCGCAGCCGGCAGCACCCAGTCCTTGAACGGAGCGCCATTACGCAAGGCGCCGGGTTTGCGAGCCAGCACTGGCACGTAATGCCAGGGATCGTAGGTCGTCTCGCCGCGGCCGAAGGAACGCGGATGCTCGGCAACGATGCGTCCGTCCTGGCGGATCACGATGCGGTCGGCATAGGCATGAACCTCGACCGGACGTCCGACGGCGCTGGCCGTAACTGAGTATTTGTTGTTGTCGAAGCGCACCAGGCAGGTGTTCGAAACCGATGCCGGCACGGCATGGAATCCATCGAGGGCGACAGCGCTCACGCAGCAGTAGCCATGTTCCACGATGCGGTGTTATGAACCGGTTGTAGGAATGTACGGACTTGCGAGACATCCTTTCTCTTGAGCCTCATAGGCAGGAAGGATGATCCAGATCATATGCAGATAGCCAAATCAGCCGACGGAAGCGTTTTCAACCCCTCTTCGCGTCGGGTCTTCTGCCTCGACTCTCGCCAAAATGTCATCGAATGTTAGGACAGCCGCCGCAGTCATTGCGCCTAAAGATTGATCCCGAACTTGGCGAGTGACCAAGCCGTTATAAAATAGAGCAAGATGGTTAGAGCGCAGGTTGCTCCCATGCTGAGCCAAAAGCCGATGCCGGCGCGAAGCATCGCCGGAAGAATCAGAAACATTGGCAGCGACGGCAAAATATACCAGAACGTGGACTGCGCGAGATTGGCAATCTGCTCGGCGTCACCAGTATCACGCCAGAGCCACAGAATTGCCAAAAGCGATACCAAAGGCAGAGAAACGATCAACGCCCCAAAGCTCGGACTGCGCCTCGCGATCTCAGATGCCACAGCGATGATGATACCTGATAAGGCACACTTGATGATAAAGTAGACCATTGGAATTTGACCTTATCGGCGACGCGTGACGAAGGGTGAGTCGTTTCGCCGCCAACTTTCGATCGGTTCCGAGCCTGTGGCGCTGAAGTCTCGTCGTCTGAATCACAACTGCCTCATGCGCAATCGCAAAGCATTGCCGACAACGCTTACCGATGACAGCGCCATGGCCGCGGCGGCAATGATCGGAGAGAGCAGGATACCGAAATTAGGATAGAGGATACCCGCAGCGATCGGGATGCCGGCGGCGTTGTAGATGAACGCGAAGAACAGATTCTGCCGGATGTTGCTCATGGTCGCCTGCGAAAGGCGACGGGCCCGAACGATGCCGCCCAAATCGCCTCCGAGGAGGGTAATGCCGGCGCTTTCCATCGCGACGTCCGTGCCGGTGCCCATGGCGATTCCGACTTCGGCGGCGGCTAGGGCAGGGGCGTCGTTGACGCCGTCCCCGGCCATGGCGACGATCCGCCCCTGCTTGTGGAGTTTGGTCACAATCGCGCTCTTCTGATCCGGAAGCACTTCCGCTTCGACATCGGAAATGCCGAGGCGCCTTGCGACCGCATTTGCGGTCGTGCGGTTATCTCCGGTCAGCATGATGACGTTGATGCCTTCTGCCGCCAATACCTTTAATGCATCCGGCGTCGACGCTTTGACCGGATCGGCGATGGCAAACAGCCCAGCCAGCTTGCCGGCGACCGCGATGTTGATAACGGTGGCGCCATCGCCCCGCAGACGTTCGGCTTGCTCATTTAGCGACTGGGTTTCGATGCCGAGCGATGTCAAAAAGTTCGGATTGCCCAAAAGAACCGTCTTGCCGTCGACCTTGCCGGTCGCGCCTTTACCGGTCGGCGAGTCGAATTCCTTGACCTTGCTCAAATCGAGTTTGCGCTCCTTCGCGGCCCGGACGATCGCGTCAGCCAGCGGGTGTTCGCTCGCGCGCTCCACGCTGGCCGCCAGCCGCAGAATCTCGCTCTCTTGAAATCCCGCCGCCGCGACGACCGCGACAACCTTCGGCTTGCCTTCGGTCAATGTCCCCGTCTTATCCACCACCAGGGTATTGACCTTTTCCATGCGTTCCAAGGCTTCGGCGTTCTTGATCAACACGCCGGCGTGCGCTCCGCGGCCGACGCCGACCATGATCGACATCGGCGTGGCAAGGCCAAGCGCGCAGGGGCAGGCGATGATCAGCACGCTGACGGCTGCAACCAGGCCGAATGACATCCGTGGTTCAGGTCCAAACCAAGCCCAGGCGCCAAAAGCGAGCAACGCCACGACGATTACGGCCGGCACGAACCAGCCGGCAACTTGATCGGCCAGCCGCTGGATCGGCGCCCGTGAGCGCTGCGCCTCCGCGACCATCTTGACGATCTGGGAAAGCAGGGTGTTGCGTCCCACCTCGTCGGCGCGCATCACGAAACTACCCGATTGGTTGAGCGTACCCGCGATCACCTTGCCGCCGGGCTCTTTGGTAACGGGCATGGATTCGCCGGTGATCAGGGATTCGTCAAGCGACGAGCGGCCCTCAAGAATGACGCCGTCCACCGGTACCTTCTCTCCCGGCCGCACGCGCAACTTGTCACCGACGGCCAAGCTGTCGATCTGGACCTCATGATCGGCGTCATCTTCGCCGATGCGGCGGGCGGTTTTGGGCGCCAGTTGGAGAAGTGCCTTGATCGCTCCGGAAGTCGCCTCGCGAGCGCGGAGCTCAAGCACCTGTCCGAGGAGGACGAGAACCGTAATGACTGCAGCGGCTTCGAAGTAAACTGCCACCGCGCCGCCATGCCCGCGGAAGGTCGCCGGGAAGATATCGGGCGCGATGGTCCCAATCAGGCTGTACACATAGGCCACGCCGGTACCCATGCCGATCAGAGTGAACATATTAAGATTTCGCGTCAGCAGCGATTGCCAGCCGCGGACGAAAAACGGCCATCCCGCCCAAACGACAACTGGTGTCGCAAACACCAGTTGAATCCAGTTCGATAGGGTCTGGTCGACCCAGCCGTGACCACCGACCAGATGACCGCCCATTTCCAGGACAATCGGAGGCAGGGAGAGCACGAGGCCGACCCAGAAGCGCCGCGTCATATCCGCGAGTTCGGGATTAGGCGCCGTATCGAGGCTCACCACCTCCGGCTCAAGCGCCATACCGCAGATCGGACAGCTTCCGGGACCGACCTGGCGGATCTGCGGATGCATCGGGCAGGTATAGATTGTGCCTTCCGGCACGTCGGCTTTCGGCTTGCCCTTGTTGAGATATGCTTGGGAATCGGCGGCGAATTTAGTTCGGCAGCCGGCCGAACAGAAGTAATAAGTTTCGCCGAGATATTCGAACCTATGCTGGTTTGTCGCGGGATCGACAGCCATCCCGCAGACGGGGTCGCGCACGGTGGCGTTGCCGCCGGAACCCTTTGCGCTTCCTGCATTGTTTTCGGCCTTGGTCATCGAATTCTCCGTGGTGAGAAAAGACATCAAGGCATCATGCCAAAAACGCCTCAATCGGATCGAGCAGGTGCCCGGCCTGTCCAAGATGGTGGACGAGGACCGCTGCTGCATCGACATCGTCACGCAGACTCACGCGGTACATGCCGCGCTCCGGCGCGTTGAGGAAGAGGTGCTGAAAGATCACGTCTCACATTGCATCGAAATGCAATCACCAACGGCAACAAATAGATAATTTGGCTGAAACGCGCGTTGGTAGTTTGATCGCGATCAAGACCGGCCGGTAGAAATCACTCAACGTTATGAACTTTTCATCGCCGTGAGACATTAGGTCCGTGAAACGCAACTTCGCCAAGAGCCGCCTGTTCGCGCGATCTTGATGATCGCGGGCTTTGCGTTGGCTCCAGTTTCCCGGTCCGTCACGGCGGAGATGTTGTCAGATGCCTTGATGCAGGTTGTGGCGGATGACATGTCGTTTGCAGCGAGGTCATCATTGTCCATGACGGACGAACAGCGGAAGACATATGTGTCGTCCGCCGAAGGCTTCGGCGCCGGTCGGTTGCGACAAGTTTTTTACATCGCGGCGTGTGCGTCCAAGTGCTTTGCCGAAACGTCGTCAGCCGTCTTCCATCCGCTGACCAACACAAGTTCGCAGCTTGCGCGTAGCTCATGGATCCTAAGCGGAAGCCGCCACCGATGAGCGGTTCAGTTTTCATCCGAGAGGATTTCCTCAGTCAAGCGCCGGCAAGCGCAATTGCGCTCGCCGAAATAGTTGCGATGGCTACTAGGTAGGTTGAGAATATTCTTGGGATTTGAAAGAGAGATGGCGGGTGCCTTCCGGCGCGCCAGAGATCTTTCGGATATTAGCCCAAGTCTGCTTGTAATTCGGAATGATGAACTCATTTACGCCAGCCGACACGACGTTACCCTGCACGCCCATCGGGTAACCGAAAAGCATGAAGGCTTGTTTCCGTTTTGCCGTTGGCGTCGGATAGACCATCGCCTGTGTCGATCCATTGTCGTTGAACACCTCCACCAGATCGCCTTCGCCAAGCCTGAGGTCCGCCATGTCCTGCGGATTCATTTCGATGAAAGGATAGGGCCATCGGTCGACGACAAGTTCGTTGTCTACATCCAGATAAGCGCTTTGCCAGACATGATTGGTGCGCCCATTGTTGATCAGAAAGGCGAATTTATCCTTCTCGGCCTGCTTTCCCGGGGCTTGCAGCCCGCGCCATTGCGCGGTCATGAATTGTGCCTTGCCGTCCGGCCGATTGAACTTTCCATCGGCATACAATCGCTTGGTGCCGATAATCCGTTCTGTTCCCGCGGGAGTCGGCGGGGCGCCGGCTGCGGTCCGGACATCCTTCTGTACCGGCTCCTTGCCCCTCGGTCCTTCGCTTGCAGGTCCTTGTAGCACTTGTCCCTTTCCCCCGGTTGACGTGCCGGTGGCGACAGCGCCGGTTGGTTCGAGGCCGGTGGCCGGTTCCTGAAAGCCGTTGGTACCCATGGCGCGCAGGCGCGCATAGGTCACGAATTCTCCGCCTTTCGCGTGCTGGTGATAGCCGTCCATGAAGGCGTCTTCTTCGGTTTTCCAGTCGAAGCCCTTGAACTTATCGGCCACATCTTTCTTGCCCATCTCGCGGAAGACACGCTCAAGGTGATTGGCAATACGCGCCGCAATCAGACAATCGGGTACGGCTTGGCCCGGAGGATCCATATAGCGCTCGGTCAAGCGCAATCGGCGTTCGCCATTCATTGAGGTCAGGTTCATTTCGCCTGATGTCGCCGCTGGCAGGATGACATGAGCCGCCTCGCTGATCTTTGTCGGGACGATATCGACGTCGACGGAGAAGAGGCCACCCTTGCGAACGGCGTCCATAATGGCGGCTACCATCGCGCCCCGATCGCCATAGGGGACGGCATTCATGGCGTCCTTCACCAGGTCCGTGCGCCTCTTGTAGACGCGCTTGAACTCCATCGCGTTCAGCGTGGTCTTATAGTGGTCGCACCCCCAAATTTGGTGGACTCCGCCTTTGCCTTCGATCAGCAACTTGTCGACATAGGCGGCGGGCCGGCCGACATGGGCATCCCACGGCCGCGAATAACCCTCCTGGTGACCGCCCATCCGGACACAACCACCGCCAGGACGCCCAATGTTGCCTGTGGCGAGCGCAAGATTAACAAGCGACGCGTTCGTTCGATAATTGTCGTTGCCCCAGATCAGCCCCTTCTCGTAGGCAAACATGGTGCGGCGACGCGCACCGCCGGCCTTGGGCTCGGCAATCCATGACGCCGCCTTGATGATGTCCTGTGGCTTCAACCCGGTGATGCGCGCAGCCTCCTCGATGCTGACCTTGTTGGCTGCTCGTGCGTTGTCGAAGTTGATCGTAGAGGCGTTGATGAAGGCTTTGTCGGTCCAGCCCTTATCCGCGATGTAGGTCAGCAAAGCATTGAACAGGATGAGGTCAGTCCCAGAATTGATCGCGAGGTGGAGCACGTTTTCCTTGCCAGCCTCAACTTCGCAGGCGTTAATCGTTACCGTTCTGCGCGGATCAACGAATATAACCCGACCTTGGCCAACTGGCTCGCCTCCGAACTCGGCCTTCTTCTTGTCCATAGAGGTCCCGCGAAGGTTTGGAACCCAGTGGTTGAGGAAATAGTTGGTCTGGGTTTCCAAGGCGTTGGTGCCGACCGCCATAATCGTGTCAGCCAGTTCGGCGTCCTCATAGCAGTTGTTGAGTTCGCCGATTCCCATGTCGCGCGTAGCGTGGACTTCGGAATTATAGGCCGGTCGGTTGTGAATGCGGATATTCTTGATCTTCATCGCGCCGAAATAGAGCTTTCCGGTGCCCCACGTGTTCTCGTAACCGCCCCCGGCGCCTCCATGATCATAGGCAGAAACAAAGACTCCGTCCTCGCCCTGTTCATTGATGATCGCGGCGGTGACGCGAGCGACAAGGTCGAGCGCATCGTCCCAACTCGTCGGCTGAAGCTGGCCATAACGCCAAACGAGCGGATCGGTCAGCCGCTGCAGTTGCGTGTTGCGCTGCCGTGAATAGCTCATTTCGGCAATGCGGGCGCCGCGGATCGAGCCCAATCCGGAATTAACCACGCAATCCTTGTCGGGCTTGATCACGAGATGAACGTCGCGCCCATTCTGCTTCACGATGTTGTACATCGACGGTGCGTACCAGGCTGGCGTCTCTGCCTCCTGCTGGGTATTGAGGTCAACCCCGAATCGATTCTCCGATGGTGCCCGGCCGCCCTCGTAGCGGGCATCCCAAGTGTAGGCTTTATAGCCGCAGCCGACGATACAGTAATGGCAGACGACGTTATGTTCCTTTGCGTTGACCGGAATGATCGGAAGCTGACTGATCTGACGCTTGTATGCCATGTTAACTTCCTTCAGAGCACGTTTGACAGGCGGCCATAGAGGAGCTCGTCAACGCCATCGGCATAGATGTCGCCTTTCTCGTCCACCGTAAGCACATATTGCGGGAGGTTCTGCGTAGCGTGCCCCCAAACCTGCAAGCCGCCCTTTTCGCAGTCGAAACGCGAGTAGTGCGCCGGGCAACTCAGCGTCTTATCCTCAGCTATGTAGGAAAGGTGAAATCCTTTATGCGGACACAACGTGGTGAACCCGACGATATCTCCGTCAGGCCCGACCCCTGTCGGCACACGGGTCCCCAATTTGATCAGAACGCCTGGCGCGTCGTCATCTGGATAAGCCACGTCGAGCGGCTCATTGATCTTGAGGTCCTTGATGTTGCCGAGGCGATTGGCGGGGTATTTGACCAGCGCAGCGTTCGGTGCCGCTTTCGCTTCGGCTGGCAGCACTCTCGCCGCCGCCACACCGGCCGTCATGAGACTGGCGCCGGTCAGGAACCGGCGC
>Ga0209963_1000849_pt1 | contig 25230 bp, 30 predicted proteins | sample ThiBio_1000_biof_2_FD_183957 | JGI IMG/M metagenome (GOLD analysis project Ga0209963, IMG submission 183957) | Wastewater bioreactor microbial communities from Cape Town, South Africa - Thiocy_cont_1000_biof (SPAdes) | ecosystem: Engineered > Bioreactor > Thiocyanate-remediating >...
ACATCCATCGGCAGCACGAGGCGCAGCGAGTCCGGCAGCCGCACGAAGCCGTTGCCTTCGTAGAAGGCGGCGGCGCGTTCGTTGATCGCATCCACCACCATCATCGACGCGCCGATCGTGGAGGCGCTTGCATAGGTGCGGCGCACGGCATCGGCGATCAGCATGGCGCCAAGGCGCTCACCCTGCCGCGTTTCGGAAACCGCCAGTTGCCCGATAAGGATGGAGGCCACCAGCGGATAGCGCGGGACATGCTTGCGGGCGGCGACGGGAACCTCGCCGTGCGGCAGGCCCGTGGCGCAAAGCGTGTAATAGCCGAGCACCACATCCGGCCGCTCCGGTTCGACCAGCACGAAGACGCCGTTCGCCTTACGCCGGACATCCTGACCGGCCTGCGTTCGGAAATAGCGGTCGAGGCTATCAACCCCACAGGAAAAGCCGCTCCTGTCGTGATGTGGCGCAAGCGCCTCGATCCTCAGATCGGGATGAGGCGCAGCCATCTTCAGGACGCCACGCGCCGCTTGTGCTCGGCCAGAGCGCGTTGCAGCCGCTCGCTCGGCTCCGGCGGGTTGATGAGCACATCGAAGAACGCCTTGCGATCGCGATCCGACAGCGCCAGTGTTTCATGCTCTGCGATGGTTCGGCGCGCGGTATCGACCAGCGCGGTGACGCAGAAATCGCTCACCTTGCGCCGGGACAGATGAGCCGCCCGTTCGATCAAATCTTTCGTCTCTTCGTCCAGTCGGAATCCGAGACGCTCGACGCGGTGGGGCGCATCCCGTTCGACTTTCGCTTGCTTGCGTGGCATCGGACCTGCTCCCGGTAAGGTATTCAACTTGGCCCTAACGTACGTCATTTTGCCTCACAATACAAGCCCCCATACATGCCCGGAAGTCATGGCAAAGGCCCGAAGATTTCATCGAGCAAATCGCCCAGATGTGCTTCCATGACCCGCAGCTCCGCCTCCGTGATCGGGACCATGTCCGGCCAATCGTCCGTGACCTTGATCGGCGGATCGTCCCGCACCGGCCGATGGCCCAGGCGCGGGGTGGGCTCCTTCGCATAGTCGTAGAGATCGCCGGGGATTTCATCCGGCTGGATGACAAAGCGGCGGTGCGGTCTGCGTGCTCGTCCCATGCGCCAAGCGTGCGGCGACGCGCTGTGCAGAGGCACCCCCCATCTCTACGCCAGAGCGCGCCTCGCGTTCTGGGTAACGAATAGAAACGCCGCATCTGTTCCCGGCGCCGATGGCGCATGTTCTTCGTGTTCATCGGGCGGCGCGGCTTCCCGCGCAAAGCCGATCATTTCCCGTTTTCTGCGCGCCGCAGACGCGGTGCGGATGCTTGGGGCGCTGCCCCTGGCGCACTTCGAGCGGCTTCCGCCCGGATTCTTTCACCGCCGCCGATGGCATCGGCAAAACAATCCGGTTCCCCGCGAAGCCGCTGCTCCGTTTGCACCCCCGGTCTCGCCGACGGGCAGGGGTTCAGGCGCGGCGCCTTGGCTCGCGCTGGACCCCAAGCCCCAAGGAGAACGTCATGGCGCACAACATCAACCGGCAGCAAAGCGAAAGTCTTTTCACTCCGCGCAACGCGGTCCTGCATGGCGATTGCATCGAACTCATGCGCGGCATGGAGCGGGAGTCGGTGGACTTCATATTGACCGACCCACCCTATATCACCCGCTATCGCGGACGCGACGGCCGCACCGTCGCCAATGATGACAATTCCCGCTGGCTTCGTCCCGCGTTCAACCAGATGCACCGCGTTTTGAAGGACGGCGGTTTCTGCGTCAGCTTCTACGGCTGGAACAAGGTTGACCTGTTCGTGGACGCCTGGCGCGCGGCGGGTTTCCGTATCGTCGGGCATATCGTGTTCCGCAAGCGTTATGCTTCATGCGCGCGCTTCCTGCGCTATGAGCATGAGCAAGCCTATTTGCTGGCGAAAGGCAATGTGAGGCCACCGGCAAAGCCCATCCCCGACGTGATCGACTTCGCCTATACCGGAAACCGCCTGCATCCAACACAAAAGCCGGTCGCGGCGTTGCGGCCGTTGATCGAGGCGTTTTCGACGCCGGGCAGCCTGGTGTTCGATCCGTTTTGCGGATCGGGTTCAACGCTTGTCGCCGCGCGCGATCTTGGCCGCGATTATCTGGGCGCCGAACTCAGCGCCACGCATCATCGCACCGCCAGCGAACGGCTTGGCGCATCGCAGAGGGCGGCCGCATAGGCCGCCCTCGACGCTGAGGCGCCGCCTTGATCCGCCACGCAGCGGATCAAGGCGGGATGTTTTTACGGCCGCTCGCCCGTTTGGCTCGCGCGCCGCGGCTGCGCCGCGGCGGAAGTCCGATATAGTCATGCCGGCGGACATGAAGCACACGACAGCACCACCGCCATGTGCCGCCCACCGCGCTCGACGCTACGCCAATGCCACCCGTTCTTTTCCAGTCCAAGTCTCTGCCGTTCGCCATACGCCATTGTACGTCTTCGCGCGATCCGTCCGGCGCAGCTCTTGCGGAAGGGTTCTCATGGTCGCCATGACTCCTTTCATGGTCGGGAACAGACGCGGCCATGCCGCCTCGAATGGCCTGATCTGACCGAAGGCCGGCTTCGCCTGGATCGCTTACCCGCAATGGCGACGGCCCAGCTTTTTTCCGCCGCCTTCGGCTTTGCAGCGCGAAGCAAAAAAGCTGGACCGCAACCATGCGTGTCGATCCTCCCCCGGTCTCTCGATCGCCATCGAGGCTGCGATGGTCGTGGTCTCGAACAACCGAAAGGAACTCACGCCATGAGCAACAAACCTTCCTTCATCGCTTACGCGGTCCGTCAGCGCCCCGATGCTGAAAAGGCCAACTGGACGGCGATCGGCGTCGCCTGGGCGCACAAGAAGGGCGGCGGCTTCAACATCGAACTTGAAGCGACGCCGCTGGATGGCCGCATTGTCCTGATGCCGCCAAAGGATGACGAGCCGGACGGAGTCCGCGGTTGACACGCCGCGCGCCGCTCGCCCCTTCCGGGCGAGCGGCCCTTCCGGCTTCCCGTTCCCGGCAACAGAGCGCCGCGCCGCCGAAGATGGCGGCGTGGCTTTTTGCACGTTCATGCGCGCTCGGCGCGCGGATTATCCTTTGTCGATGGCCTCATCCAGGAGATCGACGGGCCGCACGCCCAGAGCCTGCGATGCGTACCAGATCGTAAGGAGGGTTGCGTTCTGCTGGCCGCGCTCGATGCCGCTGATATAGGCGCGATCGACGCCCATGCGCTCCGCAACCGCTTCCTGGCTGAGGCGGGCTGCAAGCCTGTACCGTCTGACGTTGGCTCCAAAAATCCTGCGAATGTCCATCCGCAGGATAGGAGGCAATCGTGTATTTTGGTGCTACGTGTTATAATACACGCCCGGAGACGAGCGAGAAAGCACAGATTTGTGCATGTTAGTGATAGCTGGATGCGGGGACTGCGATGCATGGGGCGCATCTTTCAGGCGCCGGTTGATTCCGTTTCCCCTGATTCGAATTTACCCAATAATCAGGTTAGCTGGTCTGCGGGGTACGCCATGACCGATGCGCCGTTCGAGGATCGGCCGCCGGACCGTCCGCATCTGACGACCTATGACGAGCGTCATCTGGTCGAATATCTGCGTCTGCTCGATGCGGCCGAAGAAGGCGCCGACTGGCGCGAAGCGGTGCAGATCATCTTCGGCCTCGATCCCGCGCAGGAGCCGGACCGCGCGCGCATCGTTCATGACAGCCATCTCGCGCGCGCCCGCTGGATGACCGAAACCGGCTACACCTATCTGCTCCGGCCGCCCTTGCATTGATCGTCGCACCGTGACCGTTCGGTGATAACTGCATCAGAATGGCACGAACCTCTGCGACCTGAACGTGCATCGTTATCGCCGAACTTAGGGTCTATTCCACCGCGGTTTCCTCCGAATACTGACGGCTGGAGTTTTGTTTGGTCAGCTGGGAGGCATCCATGTCAGCGACATCCGATTGGCGATCCGCGCAAGCCACCGACGCCATGAAACGTTTGGAACGGCCGGGCTTCGCCGCCGAGTTTCTGCGCCGCAGCCCCGCCTATCGCACCGACTATACCAGCACGCGGCGCCGCATCGCGGCGGGCGCGGCGGGCGAGGACCGCGCGCTTGCGGCCCTCGCTCGCCGATGGGGGTTGAGCTTTCCCTTTCGACCCAGCGGCCGCATCCGATACGCGGCTGGTCTTCTGGCAACCGCATTTGTTGCCCATCACGGTGTTGCTGACCGCAGCGCCGTCCTGCTTCGAGAGCACGCCGGCCGATGACCTCGCTGCGCTATCGCCGCGCGCGATTCTGGACCAGGCGGACGGCCACCATATGGTTCTCGGCGAATCATCCGGCGCGCATCGGCTCTGGTATCTCGATCCGGCGTCAGGCCAGCATCTCGGCGTTCTCATCCCGCTCGATGCGGATTTCCGGGTCCGCCTCAAGGCGGCGCTGCGCTTTCATCGCAGGCTCTCCGGCGCACCCGCCGGGCCGCTGCCGCGTAGCTGGCGGTTGACCGCCATGCAGCGCCGCCGCCTGATTCTGATGCTGCGCGCGCTCGACGGGCGTCAGGCTGGCGCCAGCTACCGCGACATCGCTTTGGCATTGCTCAACGCGCAGGAAGCGCGCTGGCCAGCGCGCGACTGGAAATGCTCTGCGGCACGCTCGCATGTCATCCGGCTCGTCGCGGACGCCATCGCCCTGATGAACGGTGGCTATCTGAAGCTGCTGCGCGGACGCTGATCGCGCGCCGCCTTTCCGCCATCATCCATCGTTCGCACGCTAACGTGTTGCCCGCACGCTGCGCCCTTGTTCGCCTTGGGGTGGGCATTCCGGTGCAGCGCGACTCCGTACTCCACCCGGCCGAAGCCTCTTCGCCACTGTGGTCGTCGATCCGCCGTCTCAGCCGACGGCGCCACCGACATCGCGGAGGTGCTTCATGCCCGATAGTTCCTATCAACTGCCGCCGCGCTATTTGCGCACGCCGGAAGCCGCGCGGTTTCTCGGCCTGTCCGGCCGCACGCTGGAGAAGCACCGCACCTTCGGCACCGGCCCGATCTATCGCAAGCTCGGCGGCCGCATCGTCTATGCGCTCGACGATCTGCAAGCTTGGGCCGATCGCGGCCTGCGTCAATCCACCTCCGATCCCGGACATGGCATCGTCTATCCCGCCAGGCGGCGGACGCCCCGCGATGACGATGCGGCGCCGCAGCCGCAGTGACGGCGATGACACTCCCACCAGAAAACGCCACGCGCGTCGAACTGACCTGGGTCGAGAAAGAGATCGAATGCTGGATCAGGTTCGGTCGCGTCGTTCACGAACAGATACTCGATCGCCACCGCCGCGTCGTCTCCTTCCGGCCCGGCGCCATCTTCGCTTTTGTCAGATGGGCGTCCAACGATTTCGGCACGATCCTCTCGCGCATCGACATCGTGCGCGCGGTCGATGCGGGCGAATCCTGTCAGACTCTTCCGTTCGTCCGGCCCGGCGGCGACATCCTGCTGCGGCTCAACGGCTGGCCGTATGTCGAACGGGTGCTGAAGGTCATCGACGGGATCGAGGCGCTCGATATCAACCCGGCCGAGATCGCGCCGGAGCATTGGCGGCATATCCACAACCGGCTGGCCGCCGGACATGAGCCGCGTGCCTACAGCCGGACGCAGCATAGGGCCTGGTTGCTGCGCCGGAAGGTTGGGAAATGACCCGGCTCGGCCATGTCACAGCGATCTGTTTCGCGGTGCTGGCCCTTGGCGGCCCGTCCCTTGTCCGCGTACCGCCGTGGCTGGTGTGGAACGCCAGCGCCTCGGTACCGATCGGCTTCTACACCGTGTCGCCGCCGCGCAGTCTGCATGTCGGCGACATCGCCGTCGTCCGCCTGCCGAACGGGATCGCCGCGATGTTGGCGGCCCGCCACTCCCTGCCGCGCGGCGTGCTGCTCATCAAGCCGATCGCCGCACTCGCGGGGCAAACCGTTTGCCGCCACGGCCTCACCATCCGCATCGGCGGCAGGGTTGTCGGCGAAGCACTGCCGCGCGACCGCCTCGGCCGCCCGTTGCCTGTCTGGCAGGGCTGCCGCCTGCTGACCGGGCGCGATGTCTTCCTGATGAATCCCGCCGTGCCTGACAGTTTCGACGGACGGTATTTCGGCGTGGTGCCGATCTCCGCCGTCATCGGCCGCGCCGCGCCGCTCTGGCTGGCGAAAGGGTGCTGACCATGCCGCACTCTCCCATCCAATCCCCCATTCCTCTGTTCGACCGGAGCACGCACCATTCCTCCGTCCCGACCGGGATCGGAACTGCCGCTGCGCGCAGCGGCAGTCCAGGGCGGCCCTTTGGCCGGCGCGAATGCGCTTTACCCTGGACGGGCGCGAGCACGGTGGCAGGCTGGCGGCGCGTCGGGTTGGCGGTGTGCCGAGTGTCAATCGTCAGCGTGCTACTGACCATGATGAGCATAGCGGCGCGCGCACAGTCCGCACCGCCACCAGCACCCGCGCAGAGCCACGCAAGCGACGGTCCGTTCGCGGATTTCATCGCGGAGGCGTCGCGCCGCTTCGGGATTCCAGCGGCATGGATTCGTGCCGTCATGCAAGCCGAAAGCGACGGCGACGCGCGGGCGGTGTCGGCCAAAGGCGCGATGGGGCTTATGCAGATCATGCCCGACACCTGGGCGGAGCTACGGGCGCACTACCACCTGGGCGCCGATCCGTTCGACGCGCACGACAACACTCTCGCAGGCGTCGCGCTCCTGCGCGAGTTGTATGACCGCTATGGCGCACCGGGTTTTCTCGCCGCCTACCAGGCCGGTCCGCGGCGCTATGAAGATCATCTGACGACGGGCCGCGCGCTTCCGGCCGACACGCGAGCGTATGTCGCGGCACTGGCGCCGATGGTCAGCGGCACATCGGATGACAGCCAGATGGCCGTCACCGATCCCCTTTCCTGGGCGCGCGCGCCGCTGTTCGTTGTGCAGCACAATGGCGCTGCGGCGGCTGCGTCCGACGCAATCCCATCGCAGCCCCGTCGAACGGAAGCGGATCGTGCCGCGGTCGAAGTGTTGTCATTGGCGCCGCAATCCGATGGCCTGTTCGTACGCGTCAGTGTGCCGGAACGCCGACCATGAGGATCGCCTATGCCGATCCGCCTTATATCGGCTGCGCGCATCTCTATCGCGGCCATCCCGACTATGCCGGCGAGGTCGATCATGCGCGGCTGATTGCGCGGTTCCAGTGCGACTATGACGGCTGGATATTGCACGCCGCCGCCACACTGGAATCGTTCGCCGTTCTCGCGCCGTTGATACGGCTGACCGGCGCGCGATGGATGGCCCGGGTGAAGGGGTTTGCGGCGTTCAAGCGCAATGTGCCGATCGCCTGGGCGTGGGAGCCGGTCATCGTGAAGCCCGCGCGCAAGCCTGTCGTGAGCAAGCGGTTGGTCATGCGCGACTGGATTCAGGAGAGCATCACGCTGCGCCGCGGATTGACCGGCGCCAAGCCAGAAGCCGTCTGCCATTGGGCGTTCGAGATGGTCGCCGCGCGTCCCGACGACACGCTCGACGATCTGTTTCCCGGCACCGGCGCGGTGACAAAAGCCTGGGCGAATTGGCGTCTCAAATTCGCACTGCCCGCCGATCCGTGCGCAGCGGCCGAGCAGAACGACGCGCCATGAGGTTCAGCGGCTTCCTTCGCAGCCTGTCGCGTCCCATCGCACATTCGGCAGCACAAGCAGTCGCAGAAGGACCACCAACCGCGCGATGGCAGGATAAAAGGCGGCGATGTGCCGCTCGGTCGGTTGGTGGGATTTCAAGGGGTTATGCACCGATTCTGCGAGGTGCGCCGCGAGTGCGCAGCCTGCGGAATCGGGCGAGTGTTTGTCTTTGCTCGGCATTTTGCGATGTGCGGGGCAAGGCATGACGCGCGATGACGATTTCCGTGTCCGTCCTGGCCGCATCCGCTCCAAAGGCACGCAGCGGGCGCGGCCCTTCATCGCCCAGGCGCTCGCCGCCGCCCAGAAGGCCGGCGGCCGTGTCTCCCGCAGCGGCCGTATCGTAAGTCCGCGCGCGAGCAATTTCGGGCGCGGCCGTTCGGCAAGCGTCCGCGCCAATCGTCTCTTGACCAGCCGCTCGCACGGCGCCGTGGTGAAGGCGCGTGTCGTCCGGCATGGCAGCAAGGGCGCGCCGCTCGCCATCCATCTCAACTATCTGCAGCGCGACGGCGTGACCCGCGACGGCGAGAAGGGTCGGCTGTTCGGACCGGAGGTGGATGAGGCCGACGGCCGCGTCTTCGCCGAACGCTGCGAACCGGACCGGCATCACTTCCGGTTCATCGTCTCGCCGGACGATGCGACCGAGATGGCCGACCTCAAGCGCTTCACCCGCGACCTGATGCGCCAGGCCGAGCAGGATTTAGGAACGGGACTCGATTGGGTCGCCGTCGATCACTGGAACACCGAGCATCCCCACATCCATGTCATCCTGCGCGGCGTGCGCGAGGACGGGCAGGATCTGGTGATCGCGCGCGACTATATCCGCGAGGGCCTGCGCGACCGGGCGCGCGATCTCATCACCCAGGAGCTGGGGTTGCGGACCGATCTCGACATCCACCGCACCCTTGAACGGCAGATCGAGGCGGAGCGCTGGACTAACCTCGACCGTCAGCTTACCCGTGACGCCGAACACAGCATGATCGACATGGCGCCTGTGCCGGGCGAGCAGCCGGATGCGTTTCATGCGCTGAAGGTGGGACGGCTGCGCAAGCTGGAGGGCCTGGGGCTGGCGGAGCAGATCGCGCCCGGCCAGTGGACGCTGCAGGACAACGCCGAGGCCACGTTGCGCGAGCTGGGCCTGCGCGGCGACATCATCAAGCGCATCCATCGCGGCCTGACCGAACGGAACCTCGATCGTGGCGCGTCGAGCTTCGTCCTGGCTGGCGAGAGCCTCAGCGATCCGGTGATCGGGCGGCTGATCGCGCGCGGTCTCGACGACGAGTTGACTGGCACCGCTTATGCCGTGGTCGACGGCATCGACGGCCGCACCCATCATTTGCGTCTGCCCGATCTCGACGCGGCAGGAGATTCCGCGCCCGACTCCATCGTCGAGCTGCGCCGGTTCGAGGATGCCCGCGGCCAAAGGCGCGTCGCGCTCGCGGTGCGCGCCGACCTCAGCATCGGGCGGCAGGTGACGGCGCCGGGCGCGACTTGGCTCGACCGCCAGCTTATCGGCCGAACACCGCCAGCGCTGGGCGAAGGTGGGTTCGGCGCCGAGGTGAATGCGGCGATGCGGACGAGGACCGACCACTTGATCGAGGAAGGTATGGCCCGTCGCCAGAACGAGCGGCTGACCTTCGCGCGCGACCTGCTGACCACGCTTCGGAAGCGCGAGCTAGATCAGGTGGGCGCGAAGCTGTCGATGGAAATCGGATTGCCCTATGTCACGGCCGCGTCCGGCGAGCATGTGGCGGGCGAATATCGCCGCCGGCTCGACCTTAGCTCGGGCCGCTTCGCCATGATTGACGGCGACCTAGGATTCAGCCTGGTGCCGTGGTCGCCGTCGCTCGAGCGCCAGCTTGGGCGTCATATTGCCGGCATCGCCCGCGACGATGGCGGCGTCGATTGGGGCTTCGGCCGCAGGCGGGGGTTGGGACTGTGATAGCCATATTGCCGATCCGGCTAAGTTTTCGTCCGTTTCCAGAATGAGTAAGGTGTCAAAATTATCGGCGAGATTGAGATGGAATCCGTTGCAGCGCCATCATGATGAAAGCGTAGCAATGAGAGGACAGGTACTGTTGTTGCTTACGTCGCACGCAAGCACCGTTTCGGCGAGGACGCGCTCCATCCGTCTCAGATCGGTTATGCGGGTTCGGACGTCTTTCAGATGAGCTGCGGCAAGGTCACGAGCGGCGACGCAAGATGCTTGCCCTTCGGCTGCGAGAACAAGCAACGCTCGCACCTCGTCCAGGGTAAAGCCGAGTTCTCGCGCGCGTCGCACGAAACGCAGCCGGCCAACATCCGCAGGTCCATAGCTGCGGTAGCGCCCACGACGTGGCGGTGCCGGCAACAAGCCAATACGCTCATAGTAACGGATCGTTTCGATGTTGCAGCCCGTTTGCCGAGAGAGTTCGCCAATGTGAAATGCGTGGGCGACCATGACCATCTCCTCAAATTGGGCCTTGAGTCTGTAGCGACTACAGACTGTAGGCTTTGTCCTGTTGATCGCAAGGAGCGTCCGATGTCCGATACAATCGACAAACTGTCGGCGGCCTGCCGACCTTCAATGGGGGCAGGCGCCATGCTGCTCACCCTTGGAGGCTTGGCTGCTGCCTTCGGTGTGGCCTCGTGCTGTGCGCTCCCCTTGCTCCTTACAATGATCGGCGTGAGCACTGCCTGGCTGGGGGGCATGGCTCTGCTTGCCGCGCCTCATCGCGAGGTGCTTCTTTTTGTCGGAGCACTCTGCCTCTTTGGCGGCGCGATACTATTGTGGCGCCAGCAGCGGGCCGCAGCGACCTGCGGACCCAATGGCGTTTGCACACCGCCTGTCGCCCGAGCAATCATCCTCGTCGGGCTTCTGATCGGAGCGATGCTGCTTTGGGCGGGATATACCTATGCCTAAACCAGCCCTCGTCTTGGAATCCACCATTACATGTCCGAACTGCGGCCATCGCGCGATGGAAACCATGCCGACCGATGCTTGCCAATTCTTCTATGACTGCAAGGCGTGCGGTGCCCTCCTGAAGCCGAAGACAGGAGATTGCTGCGTATTTTGTTCTTACGGCACTGTTCCGTGCCCGCCGATTCAGACAGCCTATGGCATAGCGAATGGCTGCGCTTGCGATGAACCTACCGCCCCGTGACTTAGGGATTTAACGAGACCACCAGCGTCGTTAGCAGTCGCCCGTTCGGATTCTCCCTACATATCGATGACCGGCGCATCGCCGCGACGGTCTTCCAGGCGCGGCGGCGGCGCGGGCTGGTAGTAGATGACTTTCGGTTCCGGCTCCAACGGCATCGTCCGCAGATGCACAGGCTCAGACGATGGTGCGGGGGGCGCGGTCGCAATCGGCGGCACCATCTGCGCCAGACGCGCAATCGCCAGCGCGCCGAAGAGGATCGCGCCACCGATGCCGGCGATGATCGGCCAGACCGGACCCTGAGCGCCATTCTGGATCGCCATCGCACGGGTGGCGATGGCGCCCGCCCAAATCGGCGGCACTGCGTAAAGCGCGAGGGCGGCGAAGCGGACGATGTTGGAACGACTCGCCATCGCGCCCTGCAGCAACGCGAGCGCCAAGCCCGCGCCGAGAATGCCGACACCGATGCCGACCAGCCAGCCGGAACCGGAGTGAATGGCGAGCCAGCCGAGGCCGACGCCCGCCAAGATCGGCACGATCCAGACCATCAGGTGGTAGAGCACCACCAGCGCCAGGATCATCAGGCCGACTTGCAACATCATCATCGCAGCTCTCCAGGCCGTCGGCAGAACGGGCGGAGGCGGTAATATTACGCCAAAACCCGCCAGGATACGACCCGTCTTCGACAGCGCTTGAACTGTTGAAGTGACGCTCTTTCCTTGAACATCGGCAAGTCTAATCAGCAAGTCTAATCAGGAGGCGTCCGATGTCCGGGAGCAAGATTCTCTGGGGTCAGATTCTCATCGTTTTTGCGATTGTGCTAACCACCGTCTGGGGCGCAACCGAATGGACCGCGTGGAGCCTCGGGTTCCAGCCCCAACTCGGTCCGCCCTGGTTTGTGGTCTTCGGGTTCCCATTCTATCCGCCGCCGGCCTTTTTCTGGTGGTGGTTCGCCTACGACGCCTACGCGCCGCACATCTTCGTGCAGGGCGCCTACATCGCCGCCTCGGGCGGGTTCCTGGCGATCGGCATCGCCATCGGCCTGTCGGTCTGGCGCGCCCGCGAGGCGAAGACCGCCGAGACCTATGGTTCGGCGCGCTGGGCGACAGCCGGCGAACTGCGCGACGCTGGGCTGCTCGGGGAGGATGGCGTCGTGCTCGGCAGATTCCGTCGCGCCTATCTGCGCCACGACGGACCGGAGCATGTGTTGTGCTTCGCCCCGACGCGATCCGGCAAGGGGACGGGCTTGGTGGTGCCGTCGCTGCTGACTTGGCCGGGAAGCTGCATCGTTCACGACATCAAGGGCGAAAATTGGGATCTGACCGCCGGTTTCCGCGCAACCTTCGGCCGGGTTCTGCTGTTCGATCCGACCAACGTGGCATCCACCGCCTACAATCCGCTGCTCGAAGTGCGGCGCGGCGCCTGGGAAGTGCGCGACGTGCAGAACGTGGCCGACGTGCTGGTCGATCCCGAAGGCTCGCTGGAGCGCCGCACCCATTGGGAGAAGACCAGCCACAGCCTGCTGGTCGGCGCGATCCTTCACGTCCTTTACGCCGAAGCCGACAAGACGCTCGCCGGCGTAGCGAGCTTCCTGTCCGATCCGCGCCGGCCGATCGAGAGCACACTGAGGATCATGATGACCACGCGGCACCTTGGCGAGGCCGGGCCCCATCCGGTAGTCGCCTCCACCGCGCGCGAGTTGCTCAACAAATCGGACAATGAAAGGAGCGGCGTCCTCTCCACCGCCATGTCGTTCCTCGGCCTCTATCGCGATCCGGTCGTCGCACAGGTAACGCGCCGGTGCGACTGGCGCATCGCCGATCTGGTCGAAGGCAAGGCGCCGGCGACGCTCTACCTGGTGGTGCCACCGTCCGACATTAGCCGCACCAAGCCGCTGATCCGTCTGGTGCTCAACCAGATCGGCCGGCGCTTGACCGAAGAACTGCATCCCAAGAATCGCCGTCATCGCGTGCTGCTCATGCTCGACGAGTTTCCGGCGCTCGGCCGGTTGGATTTCTTCGAGTCGGCCTTGGCGTTCATGGCGGGCTACGGCCTCAAGAGTTTCCTGATCGCGCAGAGCCTCAACCAGATCGAGAAGGCGTATGGCGCGAACAACTCGATCCTCGACAACTGTCATGTGCGGGTGAGCTTCGCCACCAATGACGAGCGCACCGCCAAACGTGTGTCCGATGCGCTCGGCACCGCGACCGAGATGCGCGCCATGAAGAACTATGCCGGCAGCCGGTTGTCGCCGTGGCTCGGCCATCTCATGGTCTCGCGCTCGGAAACCGCCCGGCCGCTCCTGACTCCCGGCGAGGTGATGCAGCTTCCGCCCGGCGACGAGATCGTCATGGTCGCCGGGATGCACCCGGTCCGCGCCAGGAAGGCACGCTACTTCAAGGATCGCCGTTTCAATGAGCGTATCCTGCCGCCGCCGGGATCGACCGCCGCCGCAGAGCCACGGCCCGACGACTGGACATCGCTGCCGACCCCGGCCCGCGAGGTCGCGCAGACTGCCTCTGCCGTGCCGCCGAACAACGAGGACGAGGACACGGCCAATGGCGGGATTCGCCGCGAGCCGGGGCTGGAGCCGCACAAGGACATCGTGCCTGAGGTGCGGCCGATGGAGGATGAGTTTCAGCTGGATCGTGAGGACGAGGACGCTGACGCAGTCCGCGCACGGACGCTGGCGCGGATACGCCAGCTCGCGCGCGGCATCTCGCTCGATCCGGGCGACGATATGGAGATGTGACGGTGAAGAAAGTCCGGCTCTCCGTCTATCTCGATCCCGATGTGACGCAGGCACTCGCGTCCTATGCCGCGCGCCGTGATCAATCGCGCTCGCTGATCGCCGAGGCGGCGATCGCGTCGTTCCTGTCGCCGGACGCGGCCGAGCGGCAGGAAGCGGCCGTCACCAAACGGCTCGACCAGATGGATCGACGGATGCTGCGCACCGAACGCGATGTCGGCATCGCCGTCGAGCTGATGGCGCTGTTCGTGCGCTTCTGGCTGACCAGCACGCCCGCGCTTCCCGAACCGGCCCAGGCCGCGGCGCGCGCCCAGGGCGACAAACGCTATGACGCCTTCATGGAGATGCTCGGCCGGCGTCTCGCCAAGGGACCGAATGTGCGGCAGGAGATACCCGAGGATCGTCAGGGTGTTATGGGAAGCTAGGCTCTAAATCTATGATGCCTAAAGATGCTTCCGACCCGGCAGCAGCCGCGCCGAGTTGAGGATAAATGTCATTTCCGAGGCGACGTGGATAAAGGCCGCCAGAAGTGGATTCAGCACGCCGAAAGCTGCCAGGATAATGCCGAACAGGTCCACGCCAATGGTGCCGGCGAAGTTGGCCCAGATGATCCGGCGCGTGCGCCGCGCGATCGACAGAGTCTCGGCAAACTTCACAAGATCGTTGCCCAGCAAAACCACGTCGGCGCTCTCCCGCGCTACGTCGGTCCCCGATCCCATCGCAACCCCGACATTGGCCTCGATCAGCGCAGGAGCATCGTTCACGCCGTCGCCGAGCATGGCGACCGTACGTCCTTCAGCCACCAGGCGCTTGATGCGTAAGCGCTTGCTGTCGGGCATTAGGTCCGCCCCGACCTCAGTAATCCCGAGTTGACGGGCGACAGACTCGGCGACCGTCTGGGTGTCGCCGGTCAGAAGGACAGTCTGAATTCCCATGCGCTGGATGGTAGCGACCGCCTCAAGAGCTTCTTCGCGCATCGTGTCGGCAATTACGATCATACCTAAGAGGACGTCATCCTTGGCGATATAGACCTCCGAAGCGTCGGGGTGGCGTTCGAGATCGGCCGGCACGGCGAGGCCTGCTTCGCGCATCAGCGCCAAGTTGCCGACAAGGACGCGTGCTCCGGCGACCGTCGCCGTGATACCCCGGCCAGGCGTGTAGCCGAACTGCTCTGGCTCCTGCAGTTCAATGCCCTGGGCCTTGGCAAGGGTCACGACTGTCTTGCCGAGCGGATGTTCGCTGCATAGCTCGGCGGAGGCTGCGGCGTGTAGCAAGGCAACCGTATCGGCGCTACCAAAGGGCATGATGACGCGGACCTCAGGCTGGCCGAGCGTCAGCGTGCCGGTCTTGTCGAGCACGACCGTATCGACCTTCCCGAGCTGTTCGAGGAACAGCCCGCCTTTGACGATTGCCCCGGCGCGTGCGGCGCGGCCGATCGCGCCCAGGATGGCAAGCGGGGTGCCAGCGGCGATGCCGCAGGCACCCGCGACGATCACAACGGAGATGGTCGAACGGATATCGCGGGTGACGATATAGGTCAGCAGCGCCGCCCCGAGCGCGAAATAGACGAGATAGCCCGCCAGACGGTCGGCAAGCCGCTGCACCGGCGCGCGCGACCGCTCGGCATGTTCAACCGCCTCGATGATCTTGCCGAAGCTGGTGTCGCGGCCGATCCGCTCGGCGCGGATTTCCAGCACGCCGGACTGGTTGATCGACCCGGCGAACACCGCTGAGCCAGTCATCTTCTCCATCGGCAGTGACTCGCCGGTGATGCGCGACTGGTCCACGAAGGAGTGGCCGGAAAGGACTGCCCCGTCTACCGGGATGCGGCCACCGGGACTGACCAGCACCGCATCGCCAACCGTCAGCGTATTGGCGTCGATCTCCGATAGGCTGCCTGCCCGGCGCACGGACACCGTGCGGGGCAGAAAGTCCAGCAAATCCCGTATCGCGCGGCGACCACGCGAGACGGTCATGTCTTCCAGCACTTCGGCCACCAGCACGAACAAAGTGATGATGAGCGCCGTGAAGAACTCCGAAATTGCCGCCGCCGCGATGATGGCGATAGACATGGACAGCTCCATCGTCATCCGGCGCGCTACGACGTTTTCGAACGCTTCGCTGAAGATCGGCCAGCCGCCGATCACCAGGCCGATTGCGCCGATCACGCTCACATGCGGGAATGGCTCCCATAACTGGAACCAGACCGCGGCGGCGGCGAATGCCACCACGGCAATACGCCCCGCCTCGATCCAGTCGGACGCATAATCGCGACCGTGGTCATGGCCATCGTTGTGGCTGTGATGCAGATCGTGATGGCGGTGTTCGAGATGGAGTTCGCCGGCTTCCCGGAAGATCGTGCGAGCCTGCGCGTCGTCGGCCAGTTCGCGAGCATGCGTACTGTTGTCGGCGGTCATGGCCGGCTCCTTCACTTGAGATAGGCGCGCACTACATCGATCAATTCGATTGCGCCCTCCTTGCGCTGTTGCGAACTGAGCGCGTCGGCGGCGAGATGCATGGCGATGTGGTCTTCGATGACTTCACCCATCAAGCCGTTGATGGCGCCGCGGGCACCTGCAATGAGTTGAAGGACAGCCGCGCAACCCGCTTCGTTTTCCAGTGCCCGCTCGATCGCGTCCATCTGGCCGCGGATGCGGCGGACGCGGTTCAGTAGCTTGGTCTTCTCCCGGATCGTATGCGCCATCGTCACAAGCCTATGGTTATTACTATAGTCCCCTATACTATATCGCCATTGGGCTGACAGCACCAGAGGAGGGGAGCGAGTTGTCGCCTAGCGGAAGGGCGAGGCGCCCAGCCTACTCCGCCGTCCTCCTGTCTTTCTACGCCAGAACCCTACGCCCCTCAGAGCGTTGTTGCGCCGGGCCATTTCCTGCCTCTTCTAATCATCCCCGTTCGCTGATCGCGTTGGTGCGGTCGGCCCGAAACGGGGATGACGGTGACGGTCCAACCATTCCGAGCAGAGGCGATCTCCCGCGGCGCGCGGATGCTGCGCACGGCACTCGGCGTGCACATTGCCGCTTGGCTGGAAGACCCCGCCATCGTCGAAGTGATGCTCAATCCCGACGGCCGTCTCTGGATCGATCGGTTGAGCAACGGGCTTTCCGATACGGGCGAATATCTCTCTGCGGCCGACGGCGAACGCATTATCCGGCTGGTCGCGCACCATGTCGGCGCCGAAGTTCACGCCGGTAGCCCGCGCGTCTCCGCAGAGCTGCCGGAAACCGGCGAGCGGTTCGAGGGCTTGCTGCCGCCGGTAGTGACGGCGCCCGCTTTTGCCATCCGCAAGCCTGCGGTCGCGGTCTTCTCGCTCGACGATTATGTCCGCGCCGGCATCATGACGGCAGAGCAGGCGGTGCAATTGCGCTGCGCCGTCGCCGATCGGCGCAACATTCTCGTCGCCGGCGGCACCTCGACCGGCAAGACGACGCTCACCAATGCGCTGCTGGCGGAGATTGCGAACACTTCTGATCGCGTCGTGCTGATCGAGGATACGCGCGAGCTTCAATGCAAGGCGCCCAATCTGGTGGCTTTGCGTACCAAGAACGGCGTGGCGTCGCTGTCTGATCTGGTGCGCTCGTCGCTGCGTCTGCGCCCCGATCGCATTCCGATCGGCGAGGTACGCGGCGCCGAAGCCCTCGACTTGCTCAAAGCCTGGGGCACCGGGCATCCGGGCGGCATTGGCACCATCCATGCCGGCTCTGCGTTGGGCGCTTTGCGCCGTCTCGAACAATTGATCCAGGAAGCCGTCGTCACGGTCCCGCGCGCCTTGATCGCCGAGACTATCAATGTGGTCGCGGTCCTGTCTGGGCGGGGTGCCGAACGCCGCCTCGCCGAACTCACCCGCGTCACCGGCTTCGGACCGGCCGGCGACTACGTCCTCTCACCCGCAGGAGAATCATCATGACGCTGAAAAAGTCGGCCACGTCGAAATCGACTCTGCGCGCACGTTGGCCCAATCTGCGCGCACGTTGGCCCAACAAGATCGCGCTCACGCGCGTTGCGCTGCTGTTATCCACTCCACTGATCGCAACGCCCGCCTGGGCGGCTGGCTCGTCCATGCCGTGGGAACAGCCGCTGAACCAGATTCTGGAATCGGTCCAAGGCCCCGTCGCCAAGATCATCGCGGTCATCATCATCATCGTGACCGGCCTGACGCTGGCCTTCGGGGACACCAGCGGAGGATTCAGGCGTCTCATTCAGATCGTCTTCGGCCTCTCGATCGCATTCGCGGCGTCGAGCTTCTTCTTGAGTTTCTTTTCGTTCAGCGGTGGGGCGCTGGTCTGATGGCCGAGTTCATCAGCCAGGAAACCGTTGCCGGCTTTTTCGCGCCGGTCCACCGCGCGCTGAGTGAACCGATCCTGCTGGGCGGGGCGCCGCGTGCAGTGGCGATCGCCAACGGCACGCTGGCGGCGGCGATCGGGCTGGGCCTGCGGCTGTGGATTCCGGGCCTCGTCATCTGGGCGATCGGTCACGCCGCTGCCGTCTGGGCGGCCAAGCGCGATGCGCAGTTCGTCGACGTGGTGCGTCGGCATCTGCGCTATCCGGCCTATCTGCGGGCGTGAGGCGGCCATGCTAAATCTCGCCGAATATCGCAACAAGGCCGCAAGGCTCGCCGACTTCCTGCCCTGGGCGGCCTTGGCCGCCGAAGGGGTTGTCCTCAACAAGGACGGCAGCTTCCAGCGCACGGCGCGCTTTCGTGGACCCGATCTCGATTCCGCCACTTCGGCCGAGCTGGTTGGCGCCACGGCGCGGCTCAACAACGCGCTGCGGCGGCTGGGATCGGGTTGGGCGATCTTCGTCGAGGCGCAGCGCCATCCCGCCACGGCCTATCCCGACAGCCGCTTTCCCGATCCGGTCTCGGCGCTGGTGGACCATGAGCGCCGCGCGCAGTTCGAGGAAGAAAGCGCGCATTTCGAGAACACCTATTTTCTGACGCTGCTGTGGCTGCCGCCGGCCGAGGATGCGACGCGCGCCGAAGGCTGGCTTTACGAAGGCCGCTCGCAGAAGGGCGTCGATCCCAAGGAATTGCTGCGCGGCTTCGTCGATCGCACCGATCGCGTGCTGCAGCTGGTCGAAGGCTTCATCCCCGAAGTGGCGTGGCTCGACGACGCGGAGACGCTGACCTACCTGCACAGCACGGTCTCGACGCGGCGCCAGCGCGTGCGCGTGCCCGAAACGCCGATGTACCTCGACGCGCTTCTGGCGGACGAGCCGCTGACCGGCGGTCTCGAACCTCAGCTCGGCCATCATCACCTGCGCACGCTCACGGTCGTCGGCTTTCCGACGATGACCCATCCGGGTATCCTCGACGAACTCAACCGGCTCGCCTTTCCCTATCGCTGGATGACTCGCGCGATCTGTCTCGACAAGACGGACGCGACCAAGCTCATCACCCGAATCCGGCGGCAATGGTTCGCCAAGCGCAAGTCGATCGCCGCCATCGTCAAGGAAGTGATGACGAACGAGGCGTCGGTGCTGCTCGACAGCGATGCCGCCAACAAGGCCGCCGACGCCGATCTCGCTTTGCAGGAATTGGGCGCGGACCACGCCGGCGAAGCCTACGTCACCGCCACCGTCAGCGTTTGGGATGAGGATGCCGGCGTCGCGGCCGAGAAGCTGCGGCTGGTCGAGAAGATCATCCAGGGCCGCGACTTCACCTGCATGACGGAGGGCGTGAACGCCGTCGAAGCATGGCTCGGCAGCTTACCGGGCCATGTCTATGCCAATGTCCGCCAACCGCCCCTTAGCACGCTCAACCTGGCGCACATGATTCCGCTGTCAGCGGTCTGGGCGGGGCCGTCGCGCGACGAGCATTTCGATGCGCCGCCGCTGTTCGTCGCCAAGACAGAGGGTTCAACCCCGTTCCGCTTCGCCCTGCACGTCGGCGATGTCGGCCATTGTCTGATCGTCGGCCCCACGGGCGCGGGCAAGAGCGTGCTGTTGGCGCTGATGGCGCTGCAATTCCGCCGCTATCCGCGTGCGCAGGTGTTCGCCTTCGATTTCGGCGGCTCGATCCGCGCGGCCAGCCATGCGATGGGGGGTGACTGGCACGATCTCGGCGGGGCGCTGGCCGAGGATGCGAGCGAGCCCGTCGCCTTGCAGCCGCTGGCGCAGATCGACAATGCGGGAGAGCGCGCGTGGGCGGCCGAGTGGCTGGCCGCCATTCTGGCGCGCGAAGGCGTCACGGTCGATCCGCAGGCCAAGGATCATCTCTGGTCGGCGCTGACCTCGCTCGCTTCCGCGCCCGAGACCGAGCGTACGCTGACCGGCCTCGCGGTGCTGCTCCAGGCTCAGACGCCGAAGCAGGCGCTGCGGCCCTATTGCATCGGCGGCGCCTTCGGCCGGCTGCTCGACGCCGAGAGCGAACGGCTCGGCAGCGCATCGGTCCAGGCGTTCGAGACGGAAGGGCTGATCGGCGCCGGCGCCGCGGCCGCGGTGCTGTCCTATCTCTTCCACCGCATCGAAAGCCGGCTCGACGGCAGTCCCACGCTGCTGATCGTCGATGAAGGCTGGCTGGTACTGGACTCGCCGCAGTTCGCCCAGCAACTCCGCGAATGGCTGAAGACCTTGAGGAAAAAGAACGCCTCGGTCGTCTTCGCCACGCAGTCGCTCGCCGACATCGAGACCAGCGCCATCGCACCGGCGATCGTGGAGAGCTGCCCGACCCGGCTGTTCCTGCCCAACGAGCGGGCGATCGAGCCGCAGATCACCGCCATCTATCGTCGTTTCGGGTTGAACGACCGTCAGATCGAAATCCTGAGCCGCGCGACGCCGAAGCGCGATTATTACTGCCAGTCGCGGCGTGGCAACCGGCTGTTCGAGTTGGGGCTGGGGGAAGTCGCGCTCGCCTTCACCGCCGCCTCGTCCAAATCCGACCAGATCGCCATCGCCGACACGCTCGCCGCCCACGGCCGCGACGGCTTCGCCGCCGCCTGGCTGAAGACGAAGGACGCAGCTTGGGCGGTGGAGCTGCTTCCCACGATGGAGACCTCGCCATGACACGCGCTCGCTCACGCAAAATCTGGATGGCCGCTTCGGCGCTTGCCTTCTCGGCTGCGCTGTCGCCGCTGGCGGTGTCGCCAGCCTACGCGCTCTTCGGCATAGGCGACATCGTCTACGATCCCACCAATTACGCGCAGAACATCTTGCAAGCCGCCCGCGCCTTGCAGCAGATCGACAACCAGATCACCGCGCTTCAGAACCAGGCGCAGATGTTGGTCAACCAGGCGCGCAACCTGACCAGCCTGCCTTATTCCGCGCTGTCACAACTTCAATCCTCGATCCAGCGCACCCAGCTGCTTCTCGGTCAGGCGCAGCGCATCGCCTATGACGTGAATGAGATCGAGCAGGCGTTCCAGACGAGCTACGGTCCGGTCTCGACCACGGCGTCGGACCAAGCGCTGATCGCCGGCGCGCAGGACCGTTGGCGGACCTCGGTGGCGGGCTTCGAGGATGCGCTGAAGGTACAGGCCGGCGTCGTCGGCAATCTCGACACCACCCGCACCCAGATGAACGCGCTGGTCACATCGAGCCAGTCGGCGACAGGCGCGCTCCAGGCGGCGCAGGCCGGCAACCAGATGCTGGCGCTGCAATCGCAGCAGATCGCCGACCTGACGGCGACGGTGGCGGCGCAGGGACGCGCCGAGATGCTGGAGGATGCGCGCGAGGCCGAGGCCGAAGCGCAGGGTCAGGAGCAGTTCCGCCGCTTCATGACGACGGAAGGCTATCAGCCCTATCCGGTCCAAGCCTTCCACGAATGAGGGCGGCGATGGACGACAAGCGCACCCTCAAGATCGTGGTCATCGCCGTTCTGGGCGCCGTGGCGCTCGCGGCCGTGATCGCCTTTGAGACCACGGATCGCACGTCGCAGCAGGACGTGTCCGCCCCAGCGGTCAGTGAGCGCCGCGATCCGCTGGATGCCGAGTTGGCGCGGTGCCGCGATCTCGGCCCCGATGATCCGGTCGATGCGCGCTGCCGCGCCGCCTGGGCCGAAAGCAATCGCCGCTTCTTCGGCGACGACATGCCGGGGAGGTGAGCGATGGACAATGTCGGCGTCATCGACCGTTTCCTCAACACCTTCACCACCTATATCGATTCCGGCTTCGGCCTGATCCACGGCGAGGTCGGCTATCTCACCTCGGTCCTGATCGTCCTCGACATCACGCTCGCGGGGCTGTTCTGGGCGTGGGGCGCCGATGAAGACGTGATGCAGCGCCTGGTGAAGAAGACGCTCTATATCGGCTTCTTCGCCTTCGTCATCGGCAACTTCAATCATCTCGCGCACATCGTCTTCGACAGCTTCGCCGGTCTCGGTTTGAAGGCGGGTGGATCGACTATTTCGATCAATCAATTCCTTCAGCCCGGCCATCTGGCGCAGACGGGCCTCGACGCCGGCAAGCCGCTGCTCACGGCGGCGGGCAAGCTGATGGGCTTCCGCAGCTTCTTCGCCAATTTCGTCCAGATCGCCGTGCTGATGGTGTCCTGGGTGCTGGTGCTGATTGCCTTCTTCATTTTGGCGGTGCAGCTCTTCGTCACCATCCTGGAGTTCAAGCTGACGACGCTCGCGGGGTTCGTGCTGATCCCGTTTGCCCTGTTCAACAAGACCGCCTTCCTCGCCGAGAAGGTCTTGGGCAACGTCGTCGCGTCGGGCGTCAAGATTCTGGTGCTCGCCGTCATCGTCGGAATCGGCACCGGCCTGTTCAGGACGTTCACGGCTGGGTGGGGCGACCATGTGCCGACCGACGAGCAGGCGTTGTCGGTGGTGCTGGCGGCGCTGTCGCTGCTCGGCCTCGGCATCTTCGGTCCCGGCATCGCCAACGGCCTGATCTCCGGCGCACCCCAGCTCGGCGCGGGCGCGGCCGTCGGTACGGGTCTCGCCGTCGCAGGCATCGGTGCGGCCGGGTATATGGGCGCGCGGGCCGGCATCGGCGCAATCGGCGCCACGGCGAGCGCCGCCGGCGCGACCGCCCGCGGCGCAGCCTTCATGGCGGGTGGTGCGCGGAGCGCTTATGGCCTCGCCTCGGCCACATCCGGCGAGAGCGGTGGTGCCGGCGTCGCCGCCGGTCTCGGGGGCGTCGCCAAGGCCGGGGCCGGTACAGCCCTGTCGCCGTTGCGCCGCACCGCCGCGCGCGGCTCGACAGCCTTGCAGACCAGCTATCAATCGGGCGGTCGCGCCGCCTTCGCCGTCACCGGCGGCGCATCCAGCGCCCCAGCCGAATCCGCAGTCGCCACCGTTGCGGAAAGCGGTGGGCCGCCTGCCTGGGCGCAGCGCCTCAAGCGCAATCAGACCTTCGGCCACGGCGTCACCACCGCCGCCCATGCCGTGCGCGCCGGCGATCACGGCGGCGCATCCAGCACCGTCAAGCTTGATGAGGAGGACCGCCGATGACGCTGTTTCGCCGCCCCGCCGTGCATTACGGCAAGACGCCCGAACCTGAGACGCCCTATCAGAAGGCGGCCCAGGTCTGGGACGAGCGCATCGGCTCGGCTCGCGTGCAGGCCCGCAACTGGCGTCTGATGGCGTTCGGCTGCCTCGCCTTGTCGGCGGGCCTGGCCGGCGGGCTGGTCTGGCAATCCGAACGCGGCGCCATCGTCCCGTGGGTGGTGCAGATCGATCCGCACGGACAGGCGCAGGCGATCGGTCCGGCCACCGCCGATTATCAGCCGACCGATCCGCAGATCGCCTGGTATCTGGCGCGCTTCATCGAAGAAGTCCGCTCGCTCCCGGACGATCCCATCGTGGTGCGCCAGAACTGGCTGCGCGCCTACGATTTCACCACCGAGCAGGGCGCGCTCGCGCTCAACGACTATGCCCGCGCCAACGATCCGTTCAGCCGTGTCGGCAAGGAACAGGTCGCGGTGGACATCTCCAGCGTGATCCGCGCCTCGCCCGACAGTTTCCGCGTCGCCTGGGTCGAGCGTCGCTACCAGGACGGCAACCTCGCCGGCACCGCCCATTGGACCGCTATCCTCACCATCGTCCTTCAGCCGCCGCAGGACGCCGAGCGGCTGCGCAAAAATCCCCTCGGCGTCTACGTCACCGCCATCAACTGGTCGAAGGAGCTGGACCAATGACACCATCGCTCGATCGCACCGGCGGCACATGGCTGCCGGCCTTGCTGCTTTCCACATCGATGCTTGCCGGCTGCGCGAGCACCTACAAGCCACCGCAAATCTCGTATGATAACGCCACGCCGGCAGTGTTGACGCCGGAGCCGCCGAAGCCCGTGCAGGTGATCGCGCTACCCAAGCTCTTGCCGTTGCCCGGCCAGTTGAAGCAAGTACTACACGACATGGCGATGCCGCCTGAGCCGGCCGATCCCGCGACGCGCGTGAACCGGGCCAATGCCGCGGCGCGTGTGCAGCCGACGCGGGCCGACTATCTCAACGCAATCCAGCTCTATCCCTATAGCGATGGCGCGCTCTATCAGGTTTATGCCGCGCCCGGCGAAGTCACCGACATCGCGTTGCAGCCGGGTGAGCAACTTGCAGGCACCGGCCCCGTCGCGGCCGGCGACACGGTGCGCTGGATCATCGGCGACACGACAAGCGGAACCGGTGCGGACAAGCGCGTCCACATCCTGGTGAAGCCGACGCGGGCGGATCTGGTGACGAACCTCGTCATCAACACCGAGCGGCGCACCTATCATCTCGAACTGCATGCCACCGACAAGACCTATATGGCGTCGGTGTCCTGGTCCTATCCGCAGGACCAGCTCATCGCGCTGCACGCGCGGAACGCCGCAGCCGAGGCGCAGGCGCCGATCGCTAGTGGCATCGACATCGCGGCGCTGAACTTCCGCTACCGGATCGAGGGCGATAATCCGCCCTGGCGTCCGCTGCGCGCCTTCGATGACGGCCACCAGGTGTTCATCGAGTTTCCGCACAGCATCGCGCAAGGCGAGATGCCGCCATTGTTCGTGATCGGCCCCAATGGCGGCGGCGAGCTGGTGAATTACCGCGTGCGCGGAAACCACATGATCGTCGATCGTCTGTTCGCCGCGGCCGAGCTGCGCATGGGCGACAAGGATTCCGAGCAGCGCGTCCGCATCGTCCGCACCGACGGGAGGCCGCACTCATGACCGAGCATCCGGCAAACGAACAGGCGCCGGCGCCGGACCTGCGGCTGCGCGCCGGGCCGCCCCAGGTCATGCGGCTGTCGCGCAAGATGCTCGCAGGGCTGGCGCTCGTGGCCGGCGTCGGTGTCGGCGGCGCGCTGATCTATGCCCTCCAGGGACGGCATCAGACCGCGCCGACGGAACTCTACAACACCGACCATCGCGCCACGCCGGACGGCCTGGCGTCCATGCCGCGCGATTACACGCACGTGCCCCAGCTCGGCGTACCGCTCCCCGGCGATCTGGGGCGGCCGATCCTCAAGGCGCAAGGACAAGGTCAGGCGACATCGGCGGTCGATCCCGCGCAGCAGCGGCTTGCGCAGGAGCAGGACGCTGCGCGGATCAGCAAGCTGTTCGCCGGCACGGCCACGCGCCCGGTCGAGCCGGCGGTGGTCGCGGCGCCGGGAAGTGCGAGCGTAGAGCCGCCGGCGCCCGGCCAGACCGCATCGAGCGATCCGACCGCCACCCAGAACATGCAGAACCAAAAGCTCGCC
>Ga0209963_1000852_pt1 | contig 25117 bp, 23 predicted proteins | sample ThiBio_1000_biof_2_FD_183957 | JGI IMG/M metagenome (GOLD analysis project Ga0209963, IMG submission 183957) | Wastewater bioreactor microbial communities from Cape Town, South Africa - Thiocy_cont_1000_biof (SPAdes) | ecosystem: Engineered > Bioreactor > Thiocyanate-remediating >...
TCTTCTTCGTTCCAGCTTTAGTGGTTTTCTTGCTGCGCGTCTTCGGCTTGCCGGATTTTTTCGCATACTTCAGCGTGGCCGCCTGCCTCGCGGCAGCAAAGGCATCGCCAGCCCACGCCGCCAATTCGTCGGTGTCGTCGTAAAGTCGTTCCGGCAATTGCCAGTAAGATCCAAGCGTAACCGTCTTGCCACGCGCGATGTATTGGAAAGGCTTGGCGCCTTCCACTTCGAATTGCGGAATGTTGCGCTCGTCGGCGCGAAGATAGATTGCGCCACGGAGAACCAGCGCGAAATTGATTCCGTCCCGCGAGACGCCATAGCCGCTGAACATCCTCCGTAACGTCACCGGACCGAATCCGGCGAACAGATCCAGCAGGAAATCGCGGTCCATGCGGACCTGCTCCGTCAGCCGTCGATCTTGGCAGGAGTCAACTGCACCGATTCGCCGCAGCCGCAGGCACTGGTCTGGTTCGGGTTGTTGAAGACGAACTGCGCCGACATCTTATCGGTCTTGTAGTCCATCTCGGTTCCGAGCAGGAACAACACCGCCTTTGGATCGACCAGGATCTTCACGCCCTTGTCTTCCACCACCTCGTCGGTCGGCTTGATATCGTGAGCGTATTCGACCGTATAGGATTGTCCGGCGCAGCCGCCGTTCTTGATGCCGACCCGCAGGCCGACAATTTCGGAATCGGTGCGGGCGGTCAGTTCGCGAACCCGCGTGGCCGCAGCCTCGGTCAACCGCATCACCTGCGGACGAGGACGCGGCTTGGGCTTGGTCGGGCTGGTTGTGACGTCCATCGCAATTCTCCTCGTCCCGTCTGGAATCAGCGGGGCGACCTCTATGGCCTGAAGATAACAACGAAATTTCGCCTGTGAAGGGCTCCTTCTGGCGAATTGCGTAGAACCTTTCGCGGGTCAATAGCCTCTAGGCGGCGCACGGCGTCTTGCGCAGATGCCGTTCCGTCGAGGCCGGATGCTTCGCCAGCATCGCGGGGGGCCGGATCGGGCGCGCAACCAGATTGCCTTTACAGTTCGGGCAGACACCTTGGAGAGTGTTGTCCGCGCAGTCGACGCAAAACGTACACTCGAAGGTGCAGATCCGGGCAATGGTGCTTTCCGGCGGCAGGTCTCGGTCGCAACATTCACAATTCGGCTTCAATTTCAGCATGATGCGCTCCAATATCAAAGTTGTTTCGAGAGAGATTCGATTTACCTGCCTTTGAAGCGGGCTGGTCGGCGGCCGAGAAACGCCGCCACCCCCTCCTTGTGATCCTCGGTCATGCTGGCCAGCGCGAACTGATCGACATCCATGTGACTGGCGAGATCGTCGAGTGCGTGGGCCAACCGATTGACCGTCAATTTCGTCATCGCCACCGAGACCGGTGGCTGCCGGGCAATCTTCTCAGCGAACGCCATAGCATCGGCGAAAGCTTGCCCTGGATCCGTGAGTTGCTCGACCAGTCCCCATTCGCGGGCCTCCTCGGCGCTGATGCGCTGATCGGCAAGGATCACTGCTTGTTTGGTCCGGGCCGGTCCCATCAGGTGCAACATGCGCGGCACGCTCTGCCAACTCATGTTCATGCCGAGCCCGATCTCCGGAACGCGCATATGAGCATTGTTCGCCATCACGCGAAAATCCAGCGCCACCGCCAACGCGACGCCGCCACCGATGCAAAATCCCTCGATGGCGCCAATGGTAATTTGTTCCATCTCCTGCCAGGCGTGGCTGAGGCGCGGCCCCAGCTTCAGGTGACGGCGGAGTGCGCCAATATCCATCGTTGCCCGTGAACGCCCTTCCGGATCCTTCAAGTCGAAACCTGCGCTGAAGGCCTTTACGCTGCCGGTGAGGACCACCACGGAGGTTTCGGCATCGTCTTCGAATCTGCGGGCCGCGTCGGTCAATTGCCGCAGCGCCTCGGGCGATAACGCATTGATGCCGTCGCCGCGATCGAAACGCACGACGGCAATACGGCCTTCCGGACCAAGGCCCTTCTCGATCTTGACGAAATCCGACAATGTTCGCTCCCGTTCTGTTTGCAACACCAAACCCCACGGCGCGCTCACCTGCAACGCAAAAGTCGCTGACATGTCTGCCCTGCTCGCGCGACGATGCGACCGCTCGACACGGTTACGCCATCGGGCTTATTATCCGGCCATCATGGCAAACCACCACGACGATCATCATCATGGCCATCACCACGACCATGATCATTCCGAACTGTCCGAAACCGAGCTTCGGGTGCGGGCGCTCGAAACGATCCTGACGCAAAAGGGCTACGTCGATCCGGCGGCGCTCGATGTCCTGATCGAAACCTATGAAACCAAGGTAGGGCCACGCAACGGCGCGCAGGTCGTCGCCAAGGCATGGACCGATCCCGCGTATCGCGAGCGTCTGTTGGCGGACGGCTCCGCCGCCATCGCCGAACTCGATTATGTCGGCCGGCAGGGCGAACATATCGTCGTGGTCGAGAACACGCCGTCGCGGCACAACATGGTCGTCTGCACGCTGTGCTCCTGCTATCCGTGGCCGGTGCTCGGTCTGCCTCCGGTCTGGTACAAGTCAGCGCCCTATCGTTCGCGCGCTGTGAAAGATCCGCGCGGCGTCTTGCACGATTTTGGTTTCGAGCTGAGTCCAGACATTGAAATCCGCGTCTGGGATTCCACCGCCGAAATTCGCTATCTGGTGTTGCCGATGCGCCCCCCCGGGACCGACGGCTGGAGCGCGGAGCGGCTGGCGGATCTCGTCACGCGCGACAGCATGATCGGCACAGGATTCCCGAAACAACCGCACGAGGTCGCCTGATGGATGGCGCGCACGATATGGGTGGCGCGGCCGGGTTCGGCCCGGTTTGTCCAGAAGCGAACGAACCGGTGTTTCATGCGGAATGGGAGCGGCGCGCGTTTGCCGTGACGCTGGCGATGGCCAAGCCCGGCGGCTGGAACATCGATATGTCCCGCTTCGCCCGCGAGGATCGTCCGCCGGCGGACTACTTGAGCCGCAGCTATTATCAGATCTGGCTGGTTGGACTGGAGCGGCTGATGCTGGAGCGCGACCTGCTGCGCCCCGGCGAGATCGAAGCCGGCAAGGCGCTGCAACAGCCGGCGCCGATTTCGGGGCCACTCGCCGCTGTCGATGTCGACGCCATGCTTCGTCGTGGCGGCCCGACAGAACGCGAAGCCACAACACCCGCACGCTTCAAGATCGGCGATCGAGTACGCATGAAGGATATTCACCCGGCGACGCACACACGGTTGCCGCAATATGTGCGCGGGCACGTCGGCGTAGTCGAACTCCTGCACGGTTGTCACGTTTTTCCCGATACCAATGCGATGGGCCAGGGCGAGCAACCGCACTGGCTTTACACTGTGACTTTTGACGGCAAGGACTTGTGGCCTGATGCAGCCGACCAGCGGTCGCGCGTTTCCGTCGATGCCTGGGAGCCCTATCTTGAGCCAGCCGATGCCGCTTGATCGCGAGGCCGCGAGCCGCGCCGCCAACGCCCTGCCCGATCTGCCGCGCGACGACGAAGGACCGGTGTTCCGAGAACCGTGGGAAGCACGCGCCTTCGCGGTGGCACTAGCGCTGCATGAGCACGGCGTCTTCACTTGGCCGGAATGGGCTTCGGCACTTGCCGACCAGATCAAGCGCGCGCAGGCGGCGGGCGATGCCGACAGCGGCGACACCTACTATCAGCACTGGCTTGCGACACTGGAAACGCTGGTCGCGGCGAAGGGGGTCGCACCGACCGATATGCTGCATCAATATCGCGATGCGTGGGACCACGCTGCCGACCGCACGCCGCACGGCTCGCCGATCGAGCTGAAGCCGGAAGATTTCCGCAGCTAACCCGCGCGCGAAGCCGCCGCGAATTGCTGCCAGCCCTTGGCCCGCAATTGACAGGCCGGGCATTCGCCGCAGCCGTAGCCCCACTCGTGCCGCGCGCCACGCTCGCCCAGATAACAGGTGTGCGACTGCTCACGGATCAGATCGACCAGCGCGCTACCGCCAAGCTCATGCGCCAACGCCCAAGTCTGCGCCTTGTCGCGCCACATCAGCGGTGTGTGCAGCACGAACCTCCGGTCCATGCCGAGATTGAGTGCGACCTGGAGCGCCTTGATGGTGTCGTCGCGGCAGTCGGGATAGCCCGAATAGTCGGTCTCGCACATGCCGCCGACGACGTGGCGAATGCCGCGACGATAGGCCAGTGCCGCCGCGAAGGTGAGGAAGATCAGGTTGCGGCCTGGCACGAACGTATTCGGCAGGCCGCCCTCGCCCATTTCGATCGCAACGTCACGAGTCAAGGCCGTGTCGGAAATGGCGCTCAGCGTCGGGATCGCGAGCGTATGCTCCTCACCCAATCGTTTGGCCCAGTCCGGATGGATCGCTTTGATCCCATTGATCAGCGTGGCGCGGCAGTCGAGTTCGACGGCGTGGCGTTGGCCGTAGTCGAAGCCCAGCGTTTCGACGCGCGAAAAGCGCGCCAGGGTCCATGCGAGGCAGGTGGCGGAATCCTGTCCGCCGGAAAACAGCACCAGCGCGGTGTTGCCGCCGGTTTCATGTGTCGGTTCGGTCATCGACAGGCCATAGCACCGTTCGCCACGTTTTCGCTAGGCGCGAACGATGTCTTGCGGCATAGCAAACTGTCTCATTCATCGGTGCAAGCATGACCCCTTCGCGCGACATTTCCGGCCTCATCGAGATCATGGCGCGGCTGCGCACGCCTGTAACGGGCTGCCCATGGGATCTGGAACAAACCTTCGCGACAATCGCGCCCTACACCATCGAGGAAGCCTATGAGGTGGCCGAAGCGATCACACAAAACGATATGCACGACCTCTGCGACGAACTCGGCGATCTGTTGCTGCAAGTGGTGTTTCACGCTCGCATGGCCGAGGAGCAAGGCGCGTTCGCGTTCGGCGACGTGGTCGAGGCGATCACGCGGAAAATGATTCGTCGTCATCCACACGTCTTTCCCGACGAATCCGGTCAATTAACGCCGCTCGTCAAAGGCGCATGGGATCGCATCAAGGCCGAGGAAAAAGCCGAGCGCGCTGCGCGCAATCCCGCTGCACATCCGCCGCCATCGGGCCTGCTCACCGGCATCAAGCCGGGACAGCCCGCGCTGGCGCGCGCCATGGCGCTACAGTGGAAGGCGTCCAGCGTCGGCTTCGACTGGAACGATCCGCGCGCGGTCCTCGCCAAAATTCGTGAGGAAGTCGACGAAATCGAAGCCGCCCTCGATGACGGCAAGCCGGCCGACATCGCCGCCGAAACCGGCGATCTCATGTTCGCGCTGGTGAACCTCGCGCGCCATGTCGAGGCCGATCCTGAAATGGCGCTGCGCCAGACCAACGCCAAGTTCGAGCGGCGCTTCGCGTACATCGAGCAGGAGCTCGCAGCAAAAGGCAGCAAACTCGAAGACGCAACACTCGCCGAGATGGATGCACTCTGGAACGAGGCGAAGACAAAAGAAGCCGCGGAATAATCCGCGGCCTCTGCTCGTGCGATAATCTTCCGACGGAAGCGAACGGTTCGTCTCACATGCCCGTTTGCGAGATGAACTTGGTGTTGAGATAGGCTTCCATCGCCTCGATGCCGCCTTCCGAGCCGTAGCCGGAATCCTTGACGCCGCCGAATGGATTTTCCGGCATGCCGAGGCCGACGTTGTTGATGCCGATCATTCCGCTTTCGACGGCAGCGCCGATCGCGGTCGCAGTCTTGGTCGAACTGGTGAAGGCATAGGCCGCCAAGCCATATGGCAGACGGTTGGCTTCCTCGGCGACTTCGTCGAAGGTGTTGAAGCGCGAGATCAAAGCCAGCGGACCGAACGGCTCCTCGTTCATGGCGCGCGAATCCTTCGGCGTATCGCTGATCACCGTCGGCTCGAAGAAGTAGCCCTTATTGCCGACGCGATGACCACCCGCTTCCAGTTTGCCGCCCTTGGCGACGGCGTCCTGAACGAAACTCTCGATCGCGGTGATGCGGCGCGGATTGGCCAACGATCCCATCGTCGAATTGGTATCGAGCCCGTTGCCGACCTTGAGCGCCTTGGCGTTCTCGGCGAACTTGTCGACGAACTCCTTGTAGACCTTGTCCTGCACCAACAATCGCGTCGGCGCGATGCAGACCTGCCCGGCATTGCGATACTTCGCACCGCTGATGATCTTGGCGGCGTTCGCCACGTCCGCGTCGTTGAACACGATGGCTGGCGCATGACCTCCCAGCTCCATTGTCGCGCGCTTCATATGTTGACCCGCGAGCGCGGCGAGCTGCTTGCCCACCACCGTCGAGCCCGTAAAGGAAATCTTGCGGATCACCGGATGCGGAATGAGATATTCGGATATCTCGGCCGGCACGCCGAACACCAGATTGACGACGCCATTAGGCATGCCGGCGTCGACGAAGGTACGGATCAATTCCGCGGGCGAGGCCGGTGTCTCTTCCGGCGCCTTGACAATGATGGAGCAACCCGCGCCCAGCGCCGCCGACAGCTTGCGGCAAACCTGATTGATCGGGAAATTCCACGGCGTAAAGGCCGCGACCGGGCCAACCGGCTCCTTGACGGCGAGCTGGTAGATGCCGGGGCCACGCGCCGGGATCAGCCGTCCGTAGGCACGGCGGGATTCCTCGGCGAACCACTCGATCACATCAGCCGCCGCCAGAGTTTCGATCTTGGCTTCGGCGACGATCTTGCCCTGCTCCATTGTCATCAGTGCCGCGATGGTGTCGACGCGTTCGCGCATCAGGGCAGCCGCCTTACGCATAATCTTGGAGCGGTCGAGCGCCGACATCGCGCGCCAGACCCTGAAACCCTTCTCGGCGGCCGCCAGCGCCTCGTCGAGATCGGACTGATCGGCGTGTGCGACTGTGCCGATGGTTTCCTCGGTGGCCGGATTCAGCACCGGAATTGTCCGGCCGGACTTACCGCCGCGCCATTTGCCGTCAATGAGCAGTAACGTATTTTGATAGCTCACCATCTTCGTCCTCTCGATTTTTCGTTTGTGTTTTGTCGAATGGCATAGCCGCCTGCGCGGCAGCGTCAAGTGCGTCCGTTGAAGGGCTGCCGTGCGATGCCCGAACGTGTCGTTCCTATGACGATGTGTCGCGGCGGGGCGGATCATTTATCGCTCCGCCAACCTGCTGCGGACGCGCGCGAAAACGATCGATCACGATATCGCGCTTGGTCGCGTCGAGCCGGACGGTCATGTTGAACCGTCCGTCCACAAGGTCCTTCGCGAGGACCTCCGTATTGCGATGCAGCCAACTAATGCCGGCGCCGTCGGACGCGTCAATAGTCAGTTCGAGCGTCTCGCGGGTGGTTGCAAGCAACCCCTCGATCGTCTCCAACAACTGCGGAACGCCCTCGCCGGTTTCGGCGGAGACCAAACACACTGGATGATCCGCCGGCCGACGCGTGGCGATATTGGCGAGATTCTCGCGCTCGTCCGGTGTGAAGCGATCGATCTTGTTCCACACCTCGATCACATGCGCTCCGGTCTCCGGATTGATCCCGAGTTGCCGCAACACAATATCAACATCGCGCTGCTGTGCCTCCGCGTCCTCGTGCGAAATGTCGCGGACGTGCAGGATCACATCAGCCTCAAGCACCTCTTCCAGAGTTGCACGAAATGCTGCAACCAGTTGTGTCGGCAGGTTGGAAATGAAGCCGACTGTGTCCGACAACATCGCCTTGCCGCCATGCGGCAGGCGGATCGCGCGCAACGTCGGATCGAGCGTCGCGAACAGCATGTCGGCCGCTTTCACCTCGGCATCGGTGAGGCGATTGAACAGCGTCGATTTGCCGGCATTGGTGTAACCGACCAGCGCGACGATGCGATACGGCACGCGCTTCCGGCCGGCGCGGTGCAGCCGCCGCGTCGCCGCGACTTTCTTGATCTCGGCTTCGATCCGCGTGATGCGTTCGCCGATCAGGCGGCGGTCAGCCTCGATCTGCGTTTCGCCCGGCCCCCCGAGAAAACCGAAGCCGCCGCGCTGGCGTTCGAGGTGGGTCCATGACCGCACCAGCCGGCTACGCTGATAGTTGAGATGTGCAAGTTCGACCTGCAACGCGCCTTCCTTGGTGGTGGCGCGCCGCCCGAAAATTTCAAGGATCAGCCCGGTGCGATCGAGAACCTTGGCGTTCCATGCCTTTTCGAGATTGCGCTGCTGGATCGGCGACAACGCACAATCCATCACGACAAGCTCGACGCCATGAACCGGAATCAGGGCGCCAATGTCCTCGACCTTGCCTTTGCCGAGATAGGTCGCGGGTCTGATCTGGGTGATCGGCGCCGCCACCGCCTCAACGACCGTGAGATCAATGGCGCGTGCCAGTCCGGTGATTTCCTCAAGGCGCGCGTCCGTATCGCGGACGACCGAACTGGCTTCCGCGTTATCGGCATCCCCGCGCCGGGTCCGAAGATAGGGCCCGACGACGATGGCCCGTCCGATCACGGATCTTGCGGCCGTATCCGGACGGTTTCCTTCAACCTTGCGACGTTCCAATCAGATCACGCTCACGCAGACGTATCCTCCCCGCCCTCGAACAGTTGAATCGGCGCGCCGGGCATGATGGTGGAAATGGCGTGCTTGTAGACAAGCTGGGAATGCCCGTCGCGGCGCAGCAGGAGGCAGAAATTATCGAACCAGGTGACGATACCCTGCAACTTGACGCCATTGACCAGAAAGATTGTCAAAGGCGTTTTGGTTTTCCGAACGTGATTGAGGAAGGTGTCTTGTAGATTTTGTGCGCGGTCTGCCGCCATTTTTCTTCTCGCAAGTTGGTTGCTTCTTGTTATTGCGCTCCGGTTCGCCCGACTGCGCGGACTTTACCGAACCACCACCTGCTCGGAGTCCCCCTCTGGGCTGATGGTGTTATAATTAGAAGACAGGTGTTCATTTTAGGCAAGCGGGTTCCAAAGGAACCCAAGGCAAAGATGTCGAAACCTTATGAAAATACCGAAAAACGGTGAAATAGTTCCCGAAGTCGCCGGGAAATGCTCCCCGGCGACCCGTTCCCGATGGTTGTATTGTCGATCGCTACTACCGGCATGACGATTTGCGAGGCAGACGTCACGAATGCCTCGGCGGCGTTCTTGGCTTCGGCCGGGGTAAACGGCCGCTCCTCAAACTTGATCTGAAGTTCGGCCAAGACGTCGATCAGAACGCTACGGGTGATGCCGGCGAGGATACCGCTGGTGGTCGGCCGGGTGACCGCGCGCCCGTCTTTGGTCACGATCCAGGCATTACTCGAGGCGCCTTCGGTAACGAAGCCTTGCCCGTCGACATACCACGCCTCGTAGGCGCCCTGCTCACGCGCGGCCTGCTTGGCCAGCACGTTGGGCAATAGCGAAACCGACTTGATATCGACCCGCGGCCAGCGGTTGTCCGGCATTGTCACCACGCGAATGCCGGTCGCAGCCATCGCCTGGTTCTTGGCGAAATTCAGCGAGCGCGCCGTGACCACAACGCTGGGTGAAACGGGCTTGGTCGGGAAACCGTGGTCGCGTCGCGCAACACCGCGCGTGATCTGCAAATAAACGATGCCGTAAGTTATGCGATTGCGCCGCACCACCTCGTGCATGACGACGGAGAGCGATTGCAGCGGCATCGGCATGGCGATCCGAAGCTCGCTCAGGGAGCGTTGCAACCGCGTCATGTGGCGCGGCATGTCCACCAATCGTCCGTCGCGGATTTCACAGACCTCATAAACGCCATCGGAAAACTGGTAACCGCGATCCTCGACGTTGACACAGGCATCGCGCATGTTGCGATAGCTGCCGTTGACATAGGCGATGCGTGACATCCGGGCATTCCATTCGACGTAAGGATACTTATCCGACCCCGAGCGCCTTCAGCTTGCGATGCAACGCCGAGCGCTCCATGCCGACGAACTCCGCCGTTCGCGAGATATTGCCGGAGAAGCGGCCGATCTGCGCGATCAGATAATCGCGCTCGAACACTTCGCGGGCTTCGCGCAGCGGCAATCCCATGATGTGCTCACCGTTGTTGCCGGTCGGCATCGCCGGCACCATCGAGCCAACGTCTTGCGGCAGCATGTCTGCGGTGATGACGGCTTCCGGGCCGCCTCCGGCGAGGATCATCAGCCGCTCGACGTTGTTGCGCAACTGACGGACGTTCCCCGGCCAGACGTGGGATTGCAGTACCGCCATCGCGTCGTCGCCGATCTTGCGTTTCGGCAAGCCGGTCGCGGCGGAAATCTGCTCCATGAAGTAATCGATCAGTTCCGGAATATCGTCACGGCGCTCGGACAGCGGCGGCACGCGGATCGGCACCACCGAGAGGCGATGATAGAGGTCTTCGCGGAAACGTCCTGCGGCGATTTCTTCTTCAAGGTTACGCGCGGTCGAGGAGATGATGCGCACGTCGACGTGAATCTTCGCGGTCCCGCCGGTGCGCTGGAATGTCTGGTCCACCAGCACGCGCAGGATCTTGTTCTGCGTTTCGCGCGGCATGTCGGCGATTTCATCGACGAACAAGGTGCCGCCGTGCGCCTCTTCAAGCGCGCCTGCCTTGCGCGGCTGGTCGGCGCTGGCCGGCTCGATGCCGAATAGCTCCTCCTCCATCCGCTCCGGCGTAATCGCCGCGGCATTGATGACGACGAACGGCCCCTCGGCCCGCGCGGACGCGTTATGCAGAGTGCGCGCCGTCAGTTCCTTTCCGGCCCCCGACGGTCCGACGATCATGATACGGCTGTTGGCCTTGGCGGCGCGCTCGATGGTCTGGCGAAGCTGATTCATGCATGCCGAGTGTCCGGCCAGTGTGCTCGAGGTGGGCGCCAGTTGCTTGAGTTCGCGAACCTCGCGCTTCAACCGGGACGTTTCCAGCGCACGCGTCGCGACCAGGATCAACCGGTCGGATTTGAACGGCTTCTCGATAAAATCGTAAGCGCCGCGCTTGATCGCGGCGACCGCCGTTTCGATGTTGCCGTGGCCGGAGATCATCACGATCGGCATCTCGGGATGATCGCGCTTGATCTGCTCGAGAAGCTGAAGCCCGTCGAGCCGGCTGCCCTGTAACCAGATATCGAGGAACACCATGTTCGGCCGGCGGCTGGCAATCTCGGCCAGCGCGGAATCGCTGTCGCGCGCGGTCCGCGTCGAAAAGCCTTCATCTTCGAGAATGCCTGCGACCAGTTCGCGGATATCTGCTTCGTCATCGACAATCAGAATATCATTAGCCATGGGAGACGCCTGTTGTGTTATCGGTAGTTGCCGTTACGGCTTGATCGGTTCGCTGCGTCTCGCCCGTTGACGCAGGTTCGTTGTTCTTGGGTTGACCGGATTCCGCAAAACGGAGCCGCATCCAGGCGCCGCGTGCACCTGGATGGATTGCCGAGGCATCGTTAAGTTCGATGCGACCGCCGTGATCTTCGAGAACGCGACCAACGATGGCGAGCCCAAGGCCCGTTCCTTTGGCACGCGTCGTCACATATGGTTCAAGCAGACGGGAGCGACTGACAGTCGGAAGCCCGATGCCGTTATCGACCACATCGATCACGATGTCCTCGTCTTCACGGAAGGCGGCGACTTCGATCCGTCCCTTCGTCAGGTATTCGGGCGGAACGGCTTCGATCGCTTCCGTCGCATTCTTGATGATGTTGGTCAGCGCCTGCGAAATCAGGCGGCGATCAAAGCGCGCCCGCATCGGGTCTTCGCGGACCTCGACATCGATATCGATATCCGGGTGTCCGACCCGCATCAGGAACACCACCTGACGCACCGTATCGGCGACGTCCTCGCCCTCGATCACCGGCTTCGGCATCCGCGCGAAGCGCGAGAATTCGTCGACCATCCGCCGAATATCGTCGACCTGTCGCACGATTGTATCGGTGCACTGTTCGAAGATTGCCTTGTCGTCAGTGATGACCTTGCCGAATTTCCGGCGAATACGCTCGGCGGACAACTGAATCGGCGTCAGCGGATTCTTGATTTCGTGCGCGATGCGACGCGCGACGTCCGCCCATGCCGAGGTGCGCTGGGCGGCAACCAGTTCGGTGATGTCATCGAGGGTAATGATGTAGCTATCACGCGACTGGCTGGTCTGCTCGGCGCTGACACGAACCGACAGGTTACGCTCGGTACCCTCGCGACTGATGGTGATTTGCCCCTGCACAAGGCGTTGCGTGCCTTCGCGCGCAGTCTTCATCATCTCGTCGAGTTCGGGGATCACCTCCGATTGAGCGTGGCCCAGTGTTTCGGATTCCGAGCTTCCGATCAGCTTCTCGGCGGAGCGATTGAGAATGCTGATGCGGCCCGAACCGTCGACGCCGATGATGCCGGCGCTGGCCGACGACAGCACCGTTTCGATGAAACGCCGCCGGCTGTCGATCATATCGCTAGCATTGACCAACTCATCGCGTTGCGTCCGCAACTCCTGCGTCATGGTGTTGAAGGTCTCGCCGAGTTGCGCGAGATCACCCTCCGACCGCAACACCGGCACCTGCACATTGAGGTCGCCGGTCGACACCATGTTCGCTGCGCCCATCAGCCGCCGGATCGGCGCCACCAGCCAGTTCGCAAAATTGAGCCCGATCAGAACCGCCGACATCAGCACCGTCAGCGTGATCACGGTGAACATCAGCGCGAATGTCACCTGAATGCCGAGCCGCCGCGATTCCAGATCGGCATATTCGGCAACGCCGGCCTGGGTCTGCCGCACCTGCTCAACCACACGCGGATCAAGCAGACGCGCGACGTAAAGGAATGTGTCATCGAAGGCCCGGAGCCGGATCACCGCTGCGACGTAGTTCGACAGCACCGCGATCTGCGGTTCGTTGGCGGTGACGCCCTTGAGGAACTCCGGCGCCGGCGTCGCGAACTCCTGTTGAATGCCGGTCTGCGCCGACTCGAGGATGTTGCGATCTTTGTCGATCAGCATTGCACCGGGAAGATTTCGCTTCGCGGCGCTTTCCGTCAGCATTTGCCGGAACGACTGCCGGTCCTGATCGTAGAGCGGCCGCGCCCGCGACAGGTCGTTGGCCATACCGACGATATCGCCGCCGATCAGTTGCGCGTGTTCTTGCAGATACGCGTTGGCGATGATCAGCGACTTCTCGATCACGGCGCGCGTCGGCCCCGAAAACAGCCGGTCGAGGCCGCGATCGATAGTCACATTGGCGACGATCGACACCAGCACCGCCGGGATCACGGCGATCACCGAGAACAGGCTGACGATCTGCACATGCAGCCGAGCGGCGGCCCGCCCGCGACGGCGGGCCTGCACAACCTGCCAGACCTCCCGGATGATAATCGCAATCAGCAGCAGAATCGTTGCAGCGTTGATCAGCAGGAAGGTGATGACGACCGGGCTGGTCGGGACGATCGGCGTTAGCCCAACCAGCACCACGAAGGTCAGGAAGGCCGACAGCAGCGCCAATCCGACGGCAAACGGCGCCAGCAACCGCCGCAGCGCTCCGCCACGCGATTCAGGAGATGTCTGCTCGAAAACGGGAGCCGGCGTTTCAGCGCTCGTCATTGCATATCGGCTAGGCGTCGAGATTTCGAGGACCACTGGAACAGGAAAAGTGATGCATTCCTACAACAATGTTGCCCGATTGCGACATTTCCACGGCGCGACCAACTGCGAAAGCCGGTGATTAGACGGCTTCGCACTCCGAAAGCTGTGGACGAACGCCTGCTCGCGCCGCGCAGTCCGCTACCCGCCCGAACGGTAAACCTGGATATCGAGGTCGCGGATCTTCTTCCGCAAGGTATTGCGGTTGAGACCAAGCAAGTCAGCGGCCCGGATCTGGTTGCCCCGGGTGGCGGCCAGCGCCGCCGTCAGCAGCGGCAACTCCACCTCCTTGAGAATGCGATGGTAGAGCCCCGGCGGCGGCACGCCGTTGGGAAAACCGGAGAAGTATGACGCAAGATAGCCTTCGACCGCACCGCCGAGGTTCTCGACGTTCTGCAACATGCTGCCACTCGCCACCACCGCCGGCGGCGCCAGTTCGCCTTCGATCACCGCACCGGTGATGACGTCCTGCGGGTAGAGCGCCGACAGCCGCCGCGCGAGATTCTCCAATTCGCGCACGTTGCCGGGCCAGCGATACTGCTTCAGCTTCTCCAACGCCAATGCGTCCAGTTTCTTCGCCGGCAAGCCATCCTTCTCGGCCAGCGCGAAGAAGTGGCGGATCAGGTCGGGCAGATCCTCGATGCGTTCGCGCAGCGGCGGCAGGCGCAGCGGCACGACGTTGAGGCGGAAGAACAGGTCTTCGCGAAACAGTCCCTGCTGGATCAGGATGCGCAGGTCCTTGTTGCTGGCGGCGACGATGCGCACGTCGGTCTTGATCGGCGTGCGGCCGCCGACCGTGGTGTATTCGCCTTGCTGCAACACGCGCAACAGTCGCGTCTGCGCTTCCATCGGCATGTCGCCGATTTCGTCGAGAAACAGCGTGCCGCCTTCCGCCTGCTCGAAGCGGCCGGAGGCGCGGTTGTTGGCGCCGGTGAAAGCGCCGCGTTCGTGGCCGAACAGTTCGGATTCGATGAGGTCGCGCGGGATCGCCGCCATGTTGACGGCGACGAACGGACCGTTGCGCCGCTTGCCGTAGTCGTGCAGCGCGCGCGCAACCAATTCCTTGCCGGTGCCGGATTCGCCCGAGATCATCACGGTGAGATCGGTCTGCATCAATCGCGCCAGCACGCGATAGATTTCCTGCATCGCATTCGAGCGGCCGATCAGCGGCAGCGTATCGAATTCGGAGTCCGTGTCATTCGTCGACGCGCGCTGCTTCGGCTCTGCCAGTGCACGGCCGATGATGGCGATCAGTTCTTTCAGGTCGAACGGCTTCGGCAGATATTCGTAGGCGCCGCATTCAGATGCCCGGATCGCTGTCATGAAGGTGTTCTGGGCGCTCATGACGATGATCGGCAGGTTCGGTCGGATCTTCTTGATGCGCGGCAGCAGGTCGAACGCATTTTCATCCGGCATCACCACGTCGGTGATCACCAGATCGCCTTCGCCCTGACTGACCCAGCGCCACAGCGTCGCGGCGTTGCTGGTGAGGCGCACCTCGAATCCGGCACGCGACAAGGCCTGATTGAGCACCGTGCGGATCGCGGTGTCGTCGTCAGCAACCAATATGTTCCCAGCGGGCATCGTCGCTCCTATGGCATGGCCTGTGCGTTGTCTCGCGGCGACGTGGATGCATCGCCATCGGAGACTTCGCCGGACGTTTTGGAGACGCTGAACATCGGCAGCAGCACGCGGAACGTGGTTTTGCGCGGCTGCGATTCACATTCGACGATGCCGCCATGATCGCCGACAATCTTGGCGACCAGCGCGAGCCCGAGTCCGCTTCCCGTCAGCTTGGTGGTGACGAACGGATCGAACAGGTTCGGCATCAGATCATCCGGTACGCCAGGGCCGTTGTCCTTGACGCAGAACTCCAGCGGCAACGACACGCGTGTTTTCTTGCCCGGCACCGACAGGCGCACGCCGGGACGGAACGCCGTTGTCAATTGAATCTCGGCATCGCTACCAAGGTCGCGCGTGGCTTCAGCCGCGTTCTTGACGAGATTCAGAAACACCTGAATCAGTTGATCCTGATTGGCGAGTACCGGCGGCAGCGACGGATCGTAATCCTCGATGAATTTGACATCGCGCGCGAAGCCGGACTGCGCCAGCCGCTTGACGTGATCGAGCACCGAGTGAATGTTGACCGCGCCGCGCGCCACCGGCCGCTCGTCGCCGAACACTTCCATGCGATCGACCAATGTGACGATGCGATCCGCTTCATTGCAGATCAGTTGCGTTAGTTCGCGGTCATCCGAGGTTGCACCCTGCTCCAGCAGTTGCGCCGCGCCGCGAATGCCGGACAAAGGATTCTTGATCTCATGCGCCAGCATCGCCGCGAGCGCGATCACCGAGCGCGCCGCGCTGCGATGCGTGAGTTGCCGGTCCATCTTGTCGGCGATGCTACGCTCCTGCAACATCACCACGATGTGGCCGGGATACTCGCCGAGCGGCGCGACGTGAAGATCGACCTGCCGATCACCGCCGATGCGCGGCGTGCCGAGATCGACCTTGTACTCGTTCACCGGCAATCCAGATGCGCGCACCTGATCGATCAGCGCAAGCAGCGGACTTCCGAACGGCACCAGTTCTTTCAACGCCTGACGTTTGAGAAACTGCGTCGAGATATCGAAGAACGATTCCGCGGCGTTGTTGGCGTCGACGATCTTGCCATCGGGTGCGACCAGAAAAATCGGATGCGGCAATGCATTGAAGATCGCCTGATTGTCCGGCGGCAACGCACGAGGCTCGACGGCAACACGCGTCATGCTGCGGCACTCCATGCGAGGTCGTCGAAGGCTTCGCGCAGCAACCGATGGACGCTGGCGACGCTTTCGGAGGTGAGGATTTTCTGCCGCCAGATCTTGAGGCGATTTGATGGCGCGGCGGAAACTCTTGCGGCGAAATCAAGGCTCCAGCCGAGATGCTTGCGGGCGTGCTTGGCTCCGATGCGCTCGCCGTAATGGCGGACCACGTCCTCGTAGAGCGCGCAGGCGTAATCGAGCTGCTGCGCCATCTCCGGCGGTGCCTCGGCCGGGCCGCCGGCGAGGCGGCGGCCGATCTGGCCCGGCAGCCAGGGCTGGCCCTGCGCACCGCGCCCGATCATCACCGCGTCGGCGCCGGAGAGTTTCAGCGCGCGCACAGCGTCATCATAGGAGGTGATGTCGCCGTTGACGACCAGCGGCACGGTGATCGCCTCCTTCACCGCGCGCACCGCCGCCCAATCGGCAGACCCTTTGTAGAACTGGCAGCGGGTGCGGCCATGGACCGCGATCAGCTTGACGCCGGCGGCTTCGGCACGGCGCGCCAGTTCCGGCGCGTTCAGCAAAGCATGGTCCCAGCCGAGCCGCATCTTCAGCGTCACCGGCACCTTCACCGCGGCGATGGTCGCCTCGATCAACGTCAGGGCGTGATCGAGGTCGCGCATCAGCGCCGAGCCGGACTGCCCGCCAGTGACGTGCCGCGCCGGGCAGCCCATGTTGATATCAATGATGTCAGCGCCAGCGGCTTCGGCGATCCGCGCGCCTTCGGTCATCCAACGCGCCTGACAACCGGCAAGCTGGACGACGTGCGGCCCGAGCCCAGTCGCTTCCGCCCGCAACAGTGTCATCGGCCGGCCCCGCGCCAGATCGTCGCTGGCAGTCATTTCCGAAACGACAAGTCCGGCGCCCAGCGCTGCGACCTGCCGGCGGAACGGCACGTCGGTAATCCCCGACATCGGCGCCAGCAGCACCCGATTGGCGACTTCGATATCGCCAATCTTGAGCGGCAGGGCCGCGAAGGGTGTCAGATCGGTCAAAGAGCGCCTCGCTGGCTCAGGAAGGTCACGTTGCAAACACCCAGAAGCTCAATTAATGGGCATAGCGGCTTAATGCCTACATTTTATCCAAGAAACCGGCTTTTGCAAGTGCACCGCACAATCAGGCAACGGCCTAAAGGGTCATACTGCACCGGAGGGGCGAAAAGCTGCTGTTTTCGCCGCCCAACGTGCTATGGGGCTGTCGTCGCGCGCCGCGCGATCCCAGTTCCCTTCAGACTTTGCCGTAGCTTTATCGATCCCATGCCGACACCGAATCGAACCGCCGTCATCATCGTTGCCGCCGGGCGCGGCCTCCGCGCCGGGCCGGGCGGGCCCAAGCAATACCGCACGCTGGGCGGGCGCAGCGTCATCTCGCGGGCGATGGCGGCGTTTTGCGGCCATCCGCAGGTCGCCGCCGTGCAACCGGTGGTCAATCCCGACGACATCGCGATTTTCAACCAGGCGGTTGGAAACATCCGGGCGCTGGCACCTGTGAACGGCGGCGCGACACGGCAGGCATCGGTGCATGCCGGACTGGAAGCATTGGTCGCGACGGCGCCGGATATCGTGTTGATCCACGATGCCGCGCGGCCGTTCGCGAATAATGCGCTGATCGCGCGCGCCATCGAAGCCGCGACGATAACCGGCGCGGCCGTGCCGGTGATCCCGGTGACCGATACTATCAAGCAGGTCGATGCGAGAGGCCATGTCGATGCGACGCCGGAGCGCGCCAAGCTGCGCATCGCGCAGACACCGCAAGCCTTCCGCTACGATGTTATTCTCGAAGCCCACCGCCGCGCCGCGCGCGAGGGCCGCGACGATTTCACCGACGATGCCGCGCTCGCCGAATGGGCGGGATTGACGGTTGCAACCTTTGAGGGCGATCCTGCCAATATGAAGCTGACGACTCCCGAAGATTTCGCCCGCGAGGAAGCGCGGCTCGGCGCCGCGCTCGGCGACATCCGCACCGGCACCGGCTACGACGTCCATGCGTTCGGTGACGGCGATCACCTGATGCTGTGCGGCGTCCGCGTGCCGCACAATCGCGGCTTCCTAGCGCATTCCGACGGCGACGTCGGCTTGCACGCGCTGGTCGATGCCATTCTCGGCGCGCTGGCGGACGGCGATATCGGTTCGCACTTCCCGCCGAGCGATCCGCAATGGAAGGGCGCGGCGTCGGACAAATTTCTCGTCTACGCCATGGAGCGCGTCAAAGCGCGCGGCGGCCGCGTGGCGCATCTCGAAGTGACGATGATCTGCGAACGGCCGAAGATCGGTCTGCTGCGCGATACCATGCGGGCGCGGATCGCCGAGATCACAGGCCTGCCGCTGTCGCGCGTCGCGGTGAAGGCAACCACCAGCGAACGGCTCGGCTTCACCGGCCGCGAGGAAGGCATCGCCGCCACCGCTTCGGCAACCATCCGCCTGCCTTGGGACGACGACGACGGCGAGACCACCGACAAACGGAGCGCATGACATGCGCGGCAGTGATGCACGTGCCCTCTCCCGCTCGCTGCTCGATCTCTGCCGTATGCGTAAACTGACCGTCGCCACCGCCGAGTCCTGCACCGGCGGATTGGTCGCCGGCGCACTCACCGACATTCCCGGCTCATCCGACGTCATCGATCGCGGCTTCGTCACCTATTCCAACGACGCCAAGCGCGCGATGCTCGGCGTGAAGGCCTCGACGCTCGACACGTTCGGTGCGGTGAGCAAGGAAACCGCGCAGGCGATGGCGATCGGCGCGCTGGAACGTGCCGGCGTCGATCTCGCGGTGTCGATCACCGGCATCGCCGGTCCCGGCGGCGCGACACCGAACAAGCCGGTGGGGCTGGTGCATTTCGCGGTCGCCGCGCGCGACGGCCGCATCCTGCATCGCGAATGCCGCTTCGGCGCGCTCGGCCGCAGCGTGGTGCGCGAACGCTCGGTGATCGAAGCACTGCGGATGCTGATGGAAATGGCGCGCGGGCCGAAAGCACCGGCGCCGAAGAAGCGCGAGCCCGCGGTGCGCGCCGTGCCGCGCGTCGCGCGCGCGCCTCGCCGCGTCGCGGTCAAACGCCGCGTCTCTCCGCCGAAAAAGAAATAAACAGTCTAATGATGTCGTCATGGCCGCGCTTGTCGCGGCCATCCACGTCCTTCACGTAGCAAACAGATCAAGACGTGGATGGCCGGAACAAATCCGGCCATGACGACTGAGAAGCAATCAATCCATCTTCGGACGATTTGAAACCGCTCAGCTCGTCGAGTCCATGAGCGCGCCGATTGGAAAGACTTACACTACGGAAGCCGTCGTCCCCGCGAAGGCGGGGACCCAGAATCCCTGGCGATCATGAGCGATGATTGCCAGTGAATAGCAAGGTGGTACGATCGCTGTTCGCATCATGGGCGGCACGGAGTCTGGGTCCCCGCCTGCGCGGGGACGACGCTGAGGATATGGCCGCGTAGAAAAGTTCAGCTCGTAGAGCCGGCGAGCGCGCCGGGGCGGCCGTAGACTTTGTCGGCGCGGGCCTCAAAAGCAGCGGCGAATTTCTGAAACGCAGCATCGAACATGCTGCCCATCAGCATCGCCAGCATCCGGCTCTTGAATTCGTAGGAGATGAAGAAGCCGACGTCGCAGGCGCCCTCGCCCTTCGCCTCAAAAGTCCAGCGGTTCTCCAGCGAACGAAACGGGCCTTGCAGATACTCGACGAGGATTTTCAGATTGGGACGATCCAGCGTAACGCGGCTGGTGAAGGTCTCGCGCACCAGTTTGAACGACACCGTCATGTCCGCAACGACGACTTCCTTGCCGTCGGGCTTCGGCGTGCGCTGACGTATCTTGAGCGCGCCGCACAGCGGCACGAATTCCGGATAGCGCTCGACGTCGGCGACGAGGTCGAACATCTCGGAGGCGCTGTGGCGAACGCGACGCTTGTTGGCGAATTGCGGCATTCTCTCGAACTCAACCGAACTTGGCGGCGCGTGCGGCCCGCAGCTTGGCGAAGTCATCGCCGGCGTGATGCGACGAGCGCGTCAACGGGCTCGCCGACACCATCAGGAAGCCCTTGGTGTAGGCGACCTTCTCATAGCCCTTGAATTCGTCGGGCGTGACGTAGCGCTTCACCGCGTGATGCTTGCGGGTCGGTTGCAGGTACTGGCCGATGGTGAGGAAGTCGACGTCGGCGGAGCGCAGGTCGTCCATCACCTGCAACACCTCGTGCCGTTCCTCGCCGAGCCCGACCATGATGCCCGACTTGGTGAACATCGTCGGATCGAGTTCCTTCACCCGCTGCAACAGCCGGATCGAATGGAAATAGCGCGCACCCGGCCGTACCGAGAGATAGTGCGAGGGCGCAGTTTCCAGATTATGGTTGAAGACGTCCGGCTTGGCTGCGACCACCACTTCCAGCGCGCCGTCCTTGCGGAGGAAATCGGGCGTCAGGATTTCGATGGTCGTGGTCGGGCACTGCGCGCGGATGGCGCGGATGGTTTTGGCGAAGTGTTCGGCGCCGCCGTCGGCGAGATCGTCACGATCGACCGAGGTGACGACGATGTGGGCAAGGCCGAGCTTGGCGGTGGCTTCCGCGACATGCTCCGGCTCCGACGCGTCGAGCGCACCGGGCATCCCGGTCTTGACGTTGCAGAAGGCGCAGGCGCGGGTGCAGGTGTCGCCCATGATCATGAAGGTGGCGTGCTTCTTGTCCCAGCACTCGCCGATGTTCGGGCAGCCCGCCTCCTCGCAGACGGTGACCAAGCCGTTCTCGCGGACGATGTTACGGGTGTCGGCATAGCCGCGCGTGTTCGGGGCGCGCACCCGGATCCAATCCGGTTTCGACGGCGACAGCGCGTCCGGCCGGTGCGCCTTCTCCGGGTGCCGGGGGCGGATCTGCGTGGTGGAAACGGTGTCGACGACAACAACCATGGTTTTTCCGTCGGTTTATTCGGTCTGCCATAGGTAGTCCGCAGGGGCAGTTGCCGCAACCCGCTCCGTCATTGCATCCCCGACCGCATCGGCCTATGCCGGTGGAACAGCTCTATCGACGATAATCCGCCCCGATGTCCCCCCGCCCCTCCGTTTCCAGCCGCAGCAAGCTCGCCGTCCCTGCCTCCGCCGTCCCAGTGAAACTCGGGCCGCCGCTGCCGCAAAAATTCTTCGCGCGCAGCGTGCATGAGGTGGCGCCGGAGTTGATCGGCGCGACGATGCTGGTGAATGGCGTCGGTGGTATCATCGTCGAGGTCGAAGCCTATCATCAGACCGAGCCGGCGGCGCACTCCTATCGGGGCCCGACCCCGCGCACGATGGTGATGTTCGGGCCGCCCGGCTTCGCCTATGTGTACCGCTCCTACGGCATCCACTGGTGCATCAATTTCGTCTGCGAAAAGGAAGGCTCGGCCGCCGCGGTGCTGATCCGCGCGTTGCAGCCGACCCACGGCCTCGCCGCGATGCGCCGCCGCCGCGGCCTCGAGGAGGAGCGAACGTTGTGCTCGGGACCCGGCAAGCTCGCCAGCGCACTCGCAATCACCCACGCGCAAAACGGGCTGGCGCTGACCGCGCCGCCGTTTGCCATCCATGCGCGCACCTTCACGCCGGAGATCGCAACCGGCGTTCGCATCGGCATCACCAAGGCGGCGGAATTGCCGTGGCGCTATGGGCTGAAGGGCTCGCGCTTCGTCAGCAAGCCGTTCACGAATGGCGCTGCTTGAAATTGGTCCATAACGGACAAAAGACCAGCGGCAAGACCGCAATCGCGATCGGCAGGAAGGCGAAGGCCGCCTGCCCGGTGATGTCCCAGAGCCGGCCGCCGACGATCGAGATCAGGACCGCGACGCCGTAACCCACGGTGAACATGCCGGCCGAGACACGCGGCACGTCGTCCGGCGCGAACAGCAATGCCGGCAGGCTGAGCAGCAAGGTCAGGCCCCAGGCGCAACTGAACCCGACCACCGCCGCGCCGAGCGCGATCGTCCAGACCGACGTGGAGAACACGATGATGGCGATGCCAACCAGACTGAACACACCGGCAGCGACCAGCGGCCATTTCCTGCGCTCCACCCGACCGGCAATCAGCAGCAGAATGAACGACGCCGGCAACTGCCCGGCGTTGAGCGCCGACAGCGCCGGCCCGATGAAATCGGTCTGGCCCTGTTGCAACAGGAAGCCCGGCAGGAAGGCGTTGGTGCAAAAGTAAGCCTGATTATTGGCGCTCATCGCCAGCGCGATCTTCCACAGCACCGGATCGCGCCAGTCCGGCATCCAGTGCCGATGCTGGGCCGACACGCGGCCCTCGCCGCGGGGCTGCGCCAGAATGACCATCAGGGCGATCAGCGCCGGCCAGATCGACCAGAACACCAGGCTGCCGCGCCAGCTTCCCGACAGCAGCACCAGCAGCGCGCCGGCGAACGCGACGGGAAGGATTTCGCCGACCAGCAGGCCGTTGGTGTAAAGCGCGGTGGCAAAGCCGATCCGATGTGGCACCCATTGCCGCACGAGCGGCGGCAGCGCCGGCTGCATCACTGCGACGCCCGCGCTCATGATGACCGTGGCGCCAAACAGCACCATTGTATCGAACGCCATGCCCCGCAGCGCCGAGCCGATCGCGGTGACGACCAGTCCCACCACCAATGCATTGGTGGCGCCGACCCGCGAGATCAACAACGATCCGGGTATAGCCGCGAGCGCGAACAGCGCCGGCGGGATGGCATTGAGAATGCCGACCTCGGTGCCGGTGAGTTTGAGATCGACGATGATCAGCGCCAGGATCGGCGGGATGGCGAGAATAGTCAGCCGCGCGGCATTGCCACCAAGCCAGAGCAGCAGCAGCGGGGTCGCTGACGAGACCCGCTGCGTGGCGTCCTGTGTCGTCACTCCGCGGCCTTCAGCCGGTCGAGCGCCTCGGCGATCTTCGCCTTCCGAGCCATGGCATCCTCGCGCTTTTCGCGTTCTTCCTCGACCACGTCTTCCGGCGCGTTGGCGACGAACTTCTCGTTGCCGAGCTTGGCGTCGACGCGCTTGATGTCGGCCTCGGCCTTGGCCATCTCCTTCGCGAGCCGCGCCTTCTCGGCACCGAGATCGATCACGCCCTTCAGCGGCAACGCGGCAACCTCGCCGCGCACCAGCAACTGCATGGCGCCGTCCGGCGCGCGATCGACGAAGGTGATGTCCGCCAGCCGCGCGAGACGCTTGATGACATCGCTCCAGCGTTCGGCGCGGGCTTTCGTTTCGCTCGAAGCATTGGCGAGCATCAGCGGCATCAGCGTCGCCGGCGGAATGTTCATCTCGGCGCGCGCGGAACGGATCGCGGTGATGAGATCGACCACCCAGCCGATTTCCGCTTCCGCTTCCGGATCGGAGAAGGCTTCGATTTCGGTCGGCACCACCAGCGCGACGCCGGCGAGATCGCCAGGCACGCCCGAGGTCGGGATGACCACGGTGGTCTGCGGCCGCAGCGGCCATTCGGTGAGGACTAGCAACTGATCGCGCTGCGCCGTCACCGCCCACAATTCCTCGGTGATGAATGGCATGAACGGATGCAGCAGCTTCAGGATTTCGTCGCGCGCCCACGCCACCATGGCGCGCGTCTCGTCCTTCGCCGGACCGTCGGCGCCCATCATCACGGGCTTGGCGAGTTCGAGATACCAGTCGCAGAACACGTTCCAGACGAAGCGATAGATCGCACCGGCAGCATCGTTGAAGCGATAGCTTTCGATCGCCTGCGTCGCCTCGCGCGCGGCCACCAGGGTCTCGTGCGCGATCCAGCGGTTGAGCGTTTCCTTCGCTTGCGTCGGATCGAATCCATCCGGCAGCACGCAATGATTCATCTCGGCGAAACGACAGGCGTTCCACAGCTTGGTCGCGAAGTTGCGATAGCCCTCGACGCGGCTGGTGGCGAGCTTGATGTCGCGGCCCTGCGCCGCCATCGCGGCCAGCGTGAAGCGCAACGCATCGGCGCCATATTGGTCGATCAAGTTGAGCGGATCGATGACGTTGCCTTTCGACTTCGACATCTTGGCGCCCTTCTCGTCGCGGACGAGCGCGTGGATGTAGACGGTCGGGAACGGCACGTCCTTCATGAAATGCAGGCCCATCATCATCATCCGGGCGACCCAGAAGAAGATGATGTCGAAGCCGGTCACCAGCACGTTGGTCGGGTAATAGCGTTCGACGTCCTTCGTCTCATCCGGCCAGCCCAGCGTCGAGAACGGCCACAGCGCCGACGAGAACCAGGTGTCGAGCACGTCTTCATCGCGGGTGATGAAGCCCTCGCGCAACGCCGGGTCCAGCGCCATGTCGTGGCCCTGCTCGGCGGTGATGACTTCCTGCTCGACGTAATAGCCGAGCGCGTTGCCGACGGCTTCTTCCTCGGTCTCGGCGACGAACACCTTGCCGTCGGGCCCGTACCACGCCGGAATCTGGTGGCCCCACCACAATTGCCGCGAGATGCACCATGGCTGGATGTTCTCCATCCACTCGAAGTAGGTCTTCTCCCAGTTCTTCGGCACGAACTCGGTCGCACCGCCGCGCACGGCGGCGATCGCCGGTGCGGCCATCGTCTTGGCGTCGACGTACCACTGGTCGGTGAGATAGGGCTCGATCACGACGCCGGAGCGGTCGCCGTGCGGCACCATGTGCACGTTCGGCTCGATCTTCTCGAGAATTCCGCTTTCCTCAAGCCACGCGACGATCTGCTTGCGCGCAGCGAACCGATCCATGCCGTGCAAGGTCGCGGCGTGCGGCGATGCGTTCTGCGGCAGGCCGTGCCAATAGGCTTCGTTGTCGGTGAGCGCGATGCGGCCCTCTA
>Ga0209963_1000856_pt1 | contig 24934 bp, 26 predicted proteins | sample ThiBio_1000_biof_2_FD_183957 | JGI IMG/M metagenome (GOLD analysis project Ga0209963, IMG submission 183957) | Wastewater bioreactor microbial communities from Cape Town, South Africa - Thiocy_cont_1000_biof (SPAdes) | ecosystem: Engineered > Bioreactor > Thiocyanate-remediating >...
ACTGCTTCGGAAATAAGGCTCTGGCTCGAGGAGCGAGGGGCCTCGCTGCGGCCATCGGAATAGGGGAGTGCGGCGATGGCTGTCGAGGTCTCCCACCTGCGCTATGTGGTCGCCGCCGCCGAACATCGCAGCTTCAGGCGGGCCGCAGCGGCGCTTAATATCACCCAGCCGACCTTGAGCAAGCGCATCCGTGAACTTGAAAGCCGGCTTGGCGTCTTGCTATTTGAGCGCTCAACGGGCGGCGCGCGTCTGACTGTCATCGGCCGGGATTTTGTCGCGACTGCGCGACGGGTCCTCTCTGATCTTTCCTTCATGGAGAATCAGGCCAAAGCCGCCAAGAAGGGCGATGCCGGCCAACTGGATATCGGTCACTACACGTCGCTTTCGATGGGTCCTTTGCGCGACGCCATCGTGATATTCACGACTTTGCATCCTCTGGTCGATGTCAATCTCAACGCACATTCCCGTACCGATCTCCTGTCGCTACTCGATCGTGGTTCGATCGATGTTGCGATCATGCTCGGCGAGTCGAAAGGACAAGACTATGCTCATATGAGCCTGTGGTCTGACCGTATCATGGTGGCGTTTCCTAAGGTTCATCCGCTCAGCGATCGCGATTTTGTCTATTGGACCGACCTCAAAAATGAGCGTTTCTTGATAAGCATCCGAGATCCGGGACCAGAACTCGAAGATATTCTCCTCAGCAAACTTGCCGCTCCTGGCGATCGTCCTCGAATTAAGACGATTAATGGGAAACGAGAGGACGTGCTGAGCATGGTGGGCGCCGGTCGCGGCATCAGTTTGATCTGTGAATCCGCGACAGGCAACGTTGTGAACGGCGCGGTTTATCGCGAGGTACGCGATGGCAACGGACCGACCCGGGTCGGGCTCGTCGCTTACTGGCGTCACAATAACGACAACCCAACCATCAAGCAGTTTCTAGCCATACTGCCAACCCACGCGACTATACCATCGCCGGCAGCAATTGATCACGCTCGACTGAGAGTTAATCCTCGATCTTCTTGCTGATCAGGCGAAACGACGTATCGAAATCGAAGTGATACCGCTTGCTATCGGGCACACGGCATCATCGATTTCGAATTTTCCGTCATCGAAGTCCATTTTCCCGCCTGTACAGCCTTGCGCCTGCAGTGCCTCCACGAGTTTAGATCTCTCCTCGTCTGTGACTGCGCGTCCGGCCTGCAGAGGTTGATGTCAGAATAACCATCGCGAGGGTTGTGAGAATGGTTCGCATAGAAAGCCTCTTATCTCTACGATCGGTCTGAATGCATTAGCAGTTTCGAATATTGGGATCAGATATTGCCTATACGACTGAATAGCGTAGCAGCTATGCCTTTGTCCCGGAGAGGCTAAGCCAGATGCCTCGCCGAAGTTCCACTACGAAGCGCCTGTATTTTTTCGTTCCGCTACGATGAGCCTTTGACTCTGGTTGCGCGGCCGCGTTTCCTGCCTTTTCTATTCATCCCCGATGTCCGGCCCGAATCGACAGGCCGACGCAGCGCCGGGGGCAACATGGGGATTACAACTCCCAAGGCAGAAGCGGTCACGCGCGGTGCCCGCATGCTGCGCACGGCGCTCGGGCCGGACATCGCCAAATTCCTCGAAGACCCCGGCATCGTCGAGGTGATGCTCAATCCCGACGGTCGGCTCTGGATCGATCGCCTGTCCGAAGACCTGTCCGATACAGGTGCGATTCTCGCGCCCGCAGATGGCGAGCGCATTATCCGTCTTGTCGCGCATCACGTCGGCGCTGAAGGCCATCCCGGCGCACCGCGCGTCTCCGCTGAGTTGCCCGGAACGGGAGAGAGATTCGAGGGATTGCTTCCCCCGGTCGTGTCGGCAGCGGCGTTCTCGATCCGCAAGCCTGCAATCGCGGTGTTCACGCTCGATGATTATGCGGCAGCCGGCATCATGACGTCGTCCCAGGCGACCCTCCTGCGCAAGGCCGTTGCCGAGCGTCGCAATATCCTGGTCGCCGGCGCACCTCGACCGGCAAGACCACGCTCACCAACGCGCTGCTTGCCGAAGTCGCCGAGACCACCGATCGGGTGGTGCTGATCGAGGACACCCGCGAGCTGCACTGCAAGGCGCGCAACCTGGTGGTGCTGCGCACCAAAGATGGCGTCGCGACACTGTCCGATCTGGTGCGCTCTTCGCTGCGCCTGCGTCCCGATCGTATTCCGATCGGCGAAGTCCGCGGCGCCGAAGCCCTCGATCTCCTCAAAGCGTGGGGCACGGGGCACCCCGGCGGCATCGGCGGGCCGGTGCCAAAGCCGCAGTGAGACCGGCCGGCCGAGCCATCAGCCGGGCAGCCAGCGCGATGGCTGAGAGCTATCGCAGCGGCGGGCGGCGCGGAGACTTTCACATATCGAAGCGCCGCGCGCGCAAAAGCGGCGAGCGTTCCGACAAGTTTTTCTAAGCGTTGGGCCGTCGGCTGGCCAAGGGGCCGAAGCTGCAGCAAGAGATATCGGAGAACTTTCGCGCTGGGCCGGAGAATTTGGGCCCGTAATTCAACTCGCATGCACCTGGAATAAGGTGTGGTGTCTTTGCCATCACTACCTGAAAGTGTGAGCAGCTTGTTAAAAGGAATGCTCGCCTGCTGATACCAACCTAAATGAAATCAAAATTCTGGATGTGCAGCGGCGGGCACAATGAGTAACCAAGGCTAGAACCAATCTAAACTGTTGGCGTTGCAGGATTAATTCAAACCCGTTTAGTTGTGCATCAATTTCGTTGCGCCCTTCGCTTTGGGGTGCCGGATCATCGGAATGATCAGTGTACTGAAAATAATGGAGAATAGGCTGCCGTCGGCGCTACTCTGCGCCGGGTGGAGGCATCTCTTATGAAAGAGGGTGATGTCCGCACCGGCCTCTATTTCACGCACCGTTCTGCGCTGATCGAATACGCGACACCTATACTGGGCTCGCGTGAGGCCGCCGAGGATGTCGTGCAGGATGCTTATCTGCGGTTTTCCCCGGCGACGACTCACGTCGTGTCACCCGAGAAAGCTCTTGCCTACCTCTATAGGATTGTCCGCAATCTCGCCTTCGATATTCTGAGACACCGGAAAATCGAGAAACGAGAGGTAGGTGAGAGCGCGCCTTTCTGGGCGAAGTCGCGCGCCGAGGGGACGCCCGAGGATTCCTTGCTCTACTATGATCAGATTCGTCTGGTGTCAGAGGTGCTTGAAACGCTCCCCACCAAGGTTCGGGTGGCGGTCGAGATGCACCGCTTCGGCGGCTTTACGCTTCAAGAGGTTGCCGATCATCTGGGGATTTCCGTTGCTCTCGCTCATAGGTACGTTCGATCCGCAATGCTGCAGATTGCCGCTCGCATCGAACCGCACTGATGGCCGACACGGCTGCCGCCTCGTGAAAAAAATCCTGCCCTGATCGTCTTTTGGATTGAACTGGGTAAGAGTCGGCACGTCCGCTTATAGCGTTTTCAAGCGAAGTGGGACCACTTCGCGTGAAGAAAACGCGTCAAAACAACAACCCAGGAGCTTTGCTTTTGATCTCATCAAAAGCAAAACGCTCCTGGGGCGGCAGAAAAAGATTCACGGCAGGATGGTCTTGGAAGACGAGAAACCAGATCCCTTACTCGAAGAAGCGATGGATTGGCTGTTGCGCCTGCAGGATACGCCGCGCGATCCTGACATCGCTCGTCAATTCGACGTCTGGCATTCCCGTTCCGCTGATCATGCGCGCGCTTGGAACAAGGCCCGCAAGACCTGGCAGCTCATGGGCGAGGTCCCGCCGGTCCACGAGCATCTCTGGAATGACGGCAGCGCCGCGAGCGGCCGCGGCATAAGCGCGTCGTCAGCCGCAGCCGCAGCGCGCGGGTGGGGCTGGAAGGGATGGGCCGGCGGCGCAGTCGCGGCAGTGCTCGCGGTTTTCCTGATCCTTGCTGTACCGACGATCACGCTGCGTATGCAGGCCGATTATGTGACGGCGACGGCCGAGAACCGTGTTGTCACGCTCGAGGACGGCAGCACCGTCACGCTCGGGGCCGATAGCGCGGTCGCGGCGCAGATCACCGATACCGGCCGGCGGATCACGCTGCTGTCCGGCGAAGCTTTCTTTGAGGTGGCGCGCGATACGTCGCGGCCGTTCGTTGTCACCGCCGGCGGGGTGGATGTGACCGCGCTCGGGACCGCCTTTAACGTACAGCTCTCCGAGGCGGCAGCGACGATCGAGCTTGCCAGAGGATCGGTCGGCGTTGACTGGGAACAGGCGCCCGGGCGCGATGCCGCTGTCCTGGCGCCGGGCGAGATGGTTGTCGTTGACCGGCGCACCGGCGAAATGGTGAGGAGTACCATCGCGCAAGACGACATTGCCGCATGGCGCGGCGGGAAGCTTTTCGTCAATGCCGCCACCATCGGGTCCGTCGTCGAGCAGTTGCAGCGCTACCATACCGCCTGGATCAAGGTGCCGGATGGCGGGCTCGCGGCCGAGCGCGTGACCGGCCTTTACGATCTGCACGAGCCCGATCGCGCCTTGCGCGCGCTGGTCGAGCCCTATGGTGGCCAAGTCCGCACGCTCTCCCCGTATCTGCGCGTTCTCTCCCGGTTCTGAAACGATTCCAGAAAACGCACGGTCCCTGAACTGATCGGAGATGTTAAGCGGACGTGCGACCATCCGGCGCGACGGATCGAAGCCGCTCCGGAGCACCATGAGAAAAAAGTGCGGCGTTCGTGAAAAAATTTCGGAGTTGATCGTCTTTGGTCCGGAAGTGCGTGGGACGCGCTGGCACCGGAGACAGGGGAAAATGGACGCGCAGGAATGCAACGCTGGAATCGAAACGAAAAGCAGAGCGCGCAGAAGTGCTCTGGCTGCGGGCCTACTCGCGACAACTGCGATCGTCCTCTGTAACTGTCTGCTGCAATCGCAACCTGCCGCTGCGCAAGCCACCACCCAGGGCGCGGCGGTCCGTGCGTTCAACATTCCGGCGCAGCCGCTCGCCGGTGCTCTGAACGCATTTGGTCGTCAGTCCGGCTTGCAGGTGACCCTTGCGGCCGTGACGACGCGCGGCGTCAATTCGCGGCCGGTCAACGGCAGCTTCACGCCGCAACAGGCTCTCGCCCGGATGCTGGAAGGGACCGGAATTCCATTCCGCATCACATCGGATCGGACCGCCGTTGTCGGAGCATCACAGGCAGTAGGTGGTAGCGGCGCAGCACCCGCCGGCGCGATCTCGCTCGACACCATCGACGTGCAGGGCGAGACGGCATGGGGTCCAGTGCAAGGTTATGTCGCGACACGCAGCGCAACCGGCTCCAAAACAGACGCGCCCATCATCGAAGTTCCGCAGACGATCAATGTGGTCACCGCGGATCAAATCAGGTCCCAAGGCGCGCAAAGCGTGAGTGAAGCGCTACGGTATACGCCCGGCGTTCGATCCGAAGGTTATGGTGCAGCTTCGCCCTTCGATGTCTATACGCAAGTCCGCGGCTTCCGCGCCGATCTCTATCTTGATGGGTTGAGGCTACCTACTGGCAACATCGACGGCACCGCAAGCGGCGTTGTCGATCCGTGGGCGCTTGAGCGTCTCGAAGTGCTTAAAGGGCCGGCGTCTGGGCTCTACGGTCAGGCGGGTCCGGGCGGCATCATCAACATGGTTACGAAACGTCCCACCGAAACGCCCGTGAGAGAAGTTCAGGTTCAAGGAGGAAGTTTCGGCAGAGTTCAAGGGGTATTCGATTTCGGCGGCCCGATCGACGAGAGCGGCCAGTTCCTTTACCGCGTGACAGGTTTGGCGCGAAGTTCGGGAACGCAGTTGGATTTCGCTGAAGACGACCGGGCCTTCATCGCCCCTGCTGTAACATGGCGGCCATCCAACGATACCTCCTTGACGGTGCTTGGAATGTATCAACGCGACCGCGGCGTTTGGCCGTACTTCAACTATATGCCTGCGATCGGATCAATCTACGCTTTCGACGGACGCAAAATCGCGACGAGCCGCTATCTCGGTGAGCCCGATTTCGACAGGTTGAAGCGCGATCAAGCGTCGATTGGCTATGAGTTTCAACATCGGTTCAACGATACGATTTCCTTTAAACAGAATCTGCGCTTCAATGATACCGACTTCTTCACCCGCGGCGCCGTCACAGGTCGCTCGTACCTGAGTGGCAGCGGAGAGATTGGTCGGGGAGGCATACAGGTTCAGAACCGCGCCGACTCGTTTGCAATCGACAACCAGATCAAGATCGACGCCACGACCGGGCCTCTCATTCATGACGCCGTGATCGGTCTCGACTATCGACGTGAAGCGTCAAAGTATCTTTTCATGATCGGTTCAGCCCCGTCACTCAATGTCTTCAATCCTCAATACAACTCCGGGCTGGTCACGACCGACGACCTTTCGTTGACGAGTTACAAGTCGATGCTCGATCAGGTAGGCATTTACACACAGGATCGGATCAAATTCGGTCGATGGGTCACGACAATTGGTGGTCGCTACGACCGCGCGAAAAGCACTCTCGACAACGCTGAAACGTCATTCGCCCCGGCCAGCCGAAGCGATCAGAATGATGGAGCATTCACCGGACGCGCGGGGCTGACGTATCTCTTCGAAAGCGGGATCTCGCCCTATGTGAGTTACGCAACTTCCTTTCAGCCGGAGATTGGCCTCGACGCAATTACAGGAGACGCGTTCAAACCCAGCGAAGGAAAGCAATTTGAGGCTGGAGTAAAGTACCAACCGGCGGGAGCGAAAACTCTCATCACCGTCGCCGCCTTCGATCTTACTCAAACCAATCGCGTCACGAACGATATCCTGTTTCGGCAACGCCAGATCGGTGAAGTTAATGTAAAGGGGATTGAAGTTGAAGCAAAAGCAGAGGTGCTCCCGAACTTTAATGTAATCGCGGCCTACGCCTACCTGGATCACACGATTACCAAGAGCGCCAACCCCGCCGAAGTTGGACGGAAGCTCTTTTCAACGCCGAACCATCAGGCGTCGCTTTGGGGTGACTATGGCTTCGTGACCGGACCATTATCCGGTCTCACCCTTGGTGCAGGCACACGATATATCGGCTCCACGACCGACTCCTCTAATACGCTCCAGGTCCCGACGGTGACGGTGTTCGATGCGCGGATTAAGTTTGACCTTGAAAAAAATTCTTCCAGGCTTGCCGGCGCGTCGCTTGCGGTCAATGCGACCAACATCTTCGATAAAATATACGTAAGTCAGTGCGATGGCGACACCATGTGCACCTACGGAACACGCCGTGCCATCCTTGCAACACTGAATTACAAATGGTGATGGCCGGGCATCTTCAATCATTTCGATCATCGCCGCATCTTGCGTCTCTCTGGGCCGACTACACCATTAGTGAAGGTGCGTTAAGCGGACTCGGATTCGGCCGCGGCATACGGTATGTCAGCGCCAGCGCCGGCGATTTCCTCAACACCTTCGAGGCACCGGCCTACACGCTGGTGGATGCGATGGTCCCGCTACGAGACACCCGACGCGGCTTAAACGTCGATCAGAGCAGCAACCGCACCGAAGCGACTATAACCGCCGCCGCTTCCTCGGCTGGCTGCGCGACGAGATGGCGGTGCTGCGCGCCGTTGGGCTCGGCGTTCGCGAGATCGCCGAGCGTCTCGATATCGAGGAACATGACGTGCGGGTGTTTTCTCCGAAACCGCAGGAGAACGTCTTGCGCCGCAGGCTCAGCCGGCGAGCCCTCAATGCGCTCCTCCAAGGCCGCCACGCCTCGATTGGCGGTCGGACCGTCGCCAAGCGCAGCCGCCACCTCGTCGAAATCGCCAGCGCCTACACTTGGGACGAACTGTTGTCCGAACCCGGCGTTGGTTCCGTCACCGCTAACCAGATCCGGCTCTGGCTCGAGGAACGGAGGTCTCATTTGCGCAACGCGATCGAGCAATAGGCACAAGGCTCGATGGAAGGCGATTAGCGGGCGACGTTCGGACGCAAGAGGAGATCTGCAATCGCTGGAGGAAACCCGATTGGACCTGCGTCACCTACGCTATCGTTGCCAGCGCTCACAATGGCAGCTTCAGCGCCGCTGCGCAAGAATTCAATGTCCGGCAGCCGATCGTCAGCAGGCGCATCAAGGGAGTTGAGGACGAACTTTGGCGTGCGCTTGTTTGAACGCTCCACCGCCGGAGCGCGACTGACATTGCTCGGCGAGGATTTTGTTGTCGATGCGCATCGGCATCTGTCGAGCTGGTTGATCGTTCTAGCCAACAACACGATCCTGCCGCTGCCCGCGAAATGACCGGAACTTAATCCGCAAGAAAACGTCTGGCAGTTCATGCGCGACAACTGGCTGCCAAACCGCGTGTTCAAGTCCTACGAAGATATCGTCGACCACTGCTGCTTCGCTTGGAACAGACTGATCGTCAACCTTGGTGCATTATCTTCATCGGAAGGCATGATTGGGCGTATCGGTTTTGATCAGCGAGCCTTGGTGTAACCTGCCACAAAACGTTAGAAAGACACTGTAATTTTGATCTTTCAAAGCCGGCTTCCGCTCGCTGCCGGTCCATTGCCCCGATCGGATATAGCGTGATGCGCCGCCACCGGTTTAGACGCCCTCTAAAATGAGGGCCTTGCGCAGCGGATTCCGACCTCTGTAAATGTCGCTATTCAGACAGGAAGTGACAGCGTGGCGCCGGCCGGCCTTCTCGACAGCGACGACCTCTTGAATCGCGCCATCGAAGCGCACTACGCCGACATCAAGGCCGCGGTGCTGCGCCGCGGCTGCGCGCGCGGTCTCGTCTCGGATGTCGTCCACGACCTATACATCAAGCTTGCCGAAAAGCCCGATGTGCTGAAGGGCAAGCGCTCGCTGTGCGCCTTCCTGTGCCGCTCGGCGATCAATCTCGGCATCGACCACATGCGCCGCGCGCGGTTCGAGCGGCATCTGTTCTCGGGCACCGAGGCCGAGGCGCTCGCGGTCCCGACGGAAGCGGCGGCGCCCGATTACGGCCTGGAAGTGGAAGCACGCCTCGCGGTGTTGCGCGAGGCCATTGCCGAACTGCCGGCACGACGGCGGGCCGTCTTCATCCTGCATCGCCTGCATCGGCTCGAGCCCGATCAGATCGCGCGAAAGCTCAACATCTCGCAGAACATGGTCGACCGGCATCTGCGGCGGGCGCTTGCGCATTGCCTCGATCGCCTGCTCGGGCTCGAGTGAGAGTCCTTCCACCGGGGACTCGCTCGTCTTTATAATGGGCGAGGGGCGACCAGGGATCTCGATGGCGGCTAGACAATCAGCGCGCGTGCGCAAGCGACACGAAGAAGCCGCCGCTTGGGTGCTGAAAAATCGCAACGGCGAGCGCAGCGCGCCCGACTCCCGCGCGTTCGAGGCGTGGCTCGCCGAGAGCCCGGAAAACAAAACCGCTTATGAGGCCGCCGAACGGCTGATGGGCGAGGCCCGCAACGCCATCCTGAACGACCCGGCGCTGCGGAGCTTCAAGGTTAAGCCGCGCCCGCCCGCCGCCAGGATCGTCACCATCGCGATTCTCGGCATGGCGCTCGCCGGCGGCGCCTTCGTTTATTCCGACGGCCCGATGCGGCTTCAGGCCGATGCGATCTCGGGCACCGGCGAGATGCCGACCATCACGCTCGCCGACGGCTCGACGATGCAACTCAACGCGTCCTCGGCGGTGGCCTATCGGTTTACCGGACAAACCCGCACGGTGACGCTGTTGCGCGGGCAGGCGTTTTTCGCGGTGGCGAAGGATGCAAGCCGTCCCTTCGTCGTCGAGGCGCTGGGCGGACGGACGACGGCGCTCGGCACGGCTTTCGACGTGCGGACCGACGAGCATGCGACCGAAGTCACCGTCACCGAACATGCGGTGTCGGTTGCCTCCGATACGCTGGCCGAGCCCGCGGTCCGGGTCGGCGAAGGCCATCAGGCCGTCTACGACCGCGACGGCAAGGTGAGGGATGTGCGGCAGGCCGACACCCATGCCGTGCTGGCGTGGCGCCGGGGCCAGCTTGTGGTTGACAATGCGCCGGTGGCCGAGGTCGTCAGCGAGATCGGCCGCCATTTCGCCGGGCGCATCATCATATCGAATTCGGAGCTTGCCGCGCGCAGGGTCAGCGGCACGTTCATCGTTACCGATACGGACGCCGCCCTCGGACTTCTGCGCGACTCGCTCGGCCTCAGCGTGATCCGGATGGGCCCGCTGATTTTGCTGCGGGGGTGAAATCATCGCAGTCCCGTGTCCCGGATCAGCAGCGCAGTATGGAATACCGCGCTGCTGATCCGGGACCGTTCCAGCCTCGGCATCCGTAACGATCCCGGTTCTGCGGAGCACCGCTCCGCGCTGCACCGCGCCCGGGACAAGAATATGAGATTCTCCGAGTCAATTTCCCCGCCACCCGGAGTCCCAAAGCGTCCTGCTCATTCGTCACCTCATTGGATGGTTGACTGCGCGCCACTCCGGCGCGGTGGCAACCTCCGGGGCAAAATTCGATGGGGGACAAGCGAATGCAGCGGGTGCGTCAATCACAAGTTCTGGGACAGGCCCGGTTGCTCCTGTTGGGGACGACGCTGCTTGCAACCTGTTTCGCCGTGCCGACGGATGCGCAAAATATGCCGGCGCTTGCGGCGCGCACGATATTCATCCCGGCCGGCTCGTTGACGCCGGCGCTGAACCAGCTTGCCGCCCAGACCGGAATGCAGATCCTGTTCGACGCATCGATTGCGCGGGGCAAGACCACGCGCGGCGCGCAAGGCAACCTGACGGCGAACCAGGCACTTGCGGCCATTCTCAACGGCACCGGTCTTGCCGCGCGCGCAACCGGTCCGAACGCGATCGCCATCGTCAATCCCTCGGCGGCTGCGGCCGGCGGCGCGAGTGTCGCTGGTGCGATCTCGCTCGACACCATCGACGTGCAGGGCGAGACCGCGTGGGGTCCGGTGAACGGCTTTGTCGCCAGTCGCAGCGCCACCGCTACCAAGACCGACACCCCGATCATCGAGGTACCGCAGTCGATCTCGGTGGTGACGCGAGATCAGATCGAGATACGGAGAAACCAAACTCTGAACGAGACGCTGCAATACACGCCGGGCGTTTTCGCCGGGACCGGCGGACATCAGCACAGCTCACCGCAGCTCCAGATCCGAGGCTTCCAAACAACTCCGCTGAACGGGGCATTCTATTTGAACGGGCTGCGCTCGATCGGCAATGGCGATCTCGAGCCCTATGGGCTGGAGCGTGTCGAGGTAATGCGCGGACCGGCATCGGTTCTCTATGGTCAGGGTCAGCCCAGCGGGGTCATCGCTCTCGTCACCAAGCGTCCGACTGAACAGCCCTTTCACGAAGTCCGGCTTCAGGGCGGCAGCTTCGAGCAGAGGGGCGGCGCATTCGATTTCGGGGGCCCGATGAGGGAAGACAGGACGCTGCTTTACCGCTTCACCGGCCTGCTGCGCGAGGGCGGCAACGGCATTGATTTCTCGAACGACAAGCGTGCGTTCCTCTCCGGTGCGGTAACCTGGCGTCCGACTACTGCAACGGAAATCACGGCTTTCGGCCTGCATCAAAAAGGTCAAGGTAAGTGGAACTTCGGCCTCCCCGCACAGGGGACGGCGCTGCCGAATCCGAACGGGAGAATCCCGATCACGCGCTACATCGGAGAGCCCGCCTTCGATTATGACAACACGGAGTCGACGGCCGTCGGGTACAATCTTGAGCATCGCGCCACCGATGGCCTGACCTTCAGGCAGAATCTTCAGTACGGACGGCAGGTCTGGGACTATCGTTACGTCTCGCCGGACAGTGTGCAGGCCGATTTGCGCACGCTCACTCGGGGTGGGGCCCAGAACTACAGAACCTGGGACTCGTTTGCGGTCGACAACCAGGCGGAGTTGAAAGCTAACACTGGCCCTCTGCGCCATACCGTGCTGTTCGGCGTGGACTATCGGTGGGGTCAGATCACAAACGTAGGTACAGATAGCGGCGTCGTTGGTCCGATCGATGTTTTTGCACCGATCTATAATACTGGCGTCTTTATGCCGCCTGCCGACTATGCGACCCAGCAAACTCTAAACTACACTGGCATCTACCTTCAGGATCAGATCAAGCTCGATCGATGGATATTGACCCTGGGGGGACGTTACGATTGGTCGGACCTCAAGACCGCCGACATCTTTAACGCCAACGGTCCGAGTACCAATCAGAACGCCAGCGCCTTCACCAAGCGGGGCGGGCTGGGTTACGAGTTCGACAGCGGCGTAGTGCCTTACATCGGCTATTCAGAATCCTTCCTGCCCGTTTCTGGAACGACGTTTGACCAGGTGCCGTTCAATCCGGAGACCGGGACACAATATGAGGCCGGCATCAAGTACCAGCCCAAGGACACGAACTTGCGGATGACAGCTGCTGTTTATAATCTGCGACGCCAGAATGTCACCACAGCAGATCCGACCCATCCGGGGTTTTCAATCCAGACCGGTGAAATTAGCTCGCGTGGTTTCGAGTTCGAGGCGGTCGCCAGCCTGACCAGTAATCTCAATCTGACCGCAGCCTATACCTACAACGATGCGCGAGTCACCAGGAGTAACCGCGCCGACCTCGGCAAGCGCCCGTTTCGATCACCGCCGCATCTTGCCTCGCTATGGGCCGATTACACCATCCGCGAGGGCGCGCTGAGCGGGCTCGGCTTCGGCGGCGGCATACGATATGTCAGCGCCAGCGCCGGCGATTCCCTCAACACCTTCGAGGCACCGGCCTACACGCTGGTAGATGCGATGGTCCGCTACGAGATCGACAACTGGCGCTTCTCTGTCAACGCCACCAACCTGTTCGACACATACTACGTCGCGGCCTGCTTCGCGATCGATCAATGCAACGTCGGCCGAACGCGCACCATTCTGGGCACCGTGACCTATCGTTGGTAGCTCATGTCGTTCGTGGCGGCGATACAGAGACCGCCGCTGCAACGAGCGTCATTCCGCGGCACGCGTGGGCTCGACCGGTGGAACACGCCCAACAACCGTTGGCCGGGATTTTGTCGCGACTGCACGACGGGTCCTCTCTGATCTTTCCTTTATGGAAAATCAGGCCAAAGCCGCCAAGAAGCGCGATGCCGGCCAACTAGATGTCGGTCACTACACCTCGCTCTCGAACGGGCCGCTGCAAGAGACCATCGTCGCCTTCGCCACGATGCACCCGATGGTCGATGTCAATCTCAACGGATATTCCCGCACTGACCTTTTGGCGATGCTTGATCGGGGTTCGATCGACATCGCCATCATGCTCGGTGAAGCCACCCGCCGGGATTTCGATCACATGAGTCGTGGTCCGACCGCGTCATGGTGGCTTTCCCCAAGGGTCATGTGCTGGCCGACCGGGACTTCGTTTACTGGACCCAGCTCAAGAATGAGCGTTTCCTGATGAGCCTCCGTGATCCGGGTCCCGAACTCGAAGATATCCTTCTCAGCAAGCTGGCCGCGCCCGGCGATCGGCCGCGGATCAAGCCGATGAACGAGAACCGGGAAGAAGTCTTGAGCATGGTCGGCGTTGGCCGCGGCATCGGTCTGGTTTGTGAATCTGCTATCGGTAACGCAATCAAAGGGACGGTCTTTCGCGAGGTGCGCGATGGCAACGGACCGACCCGCGTCGGGCTTGTGGCCTATTGGCGGCACAATAACGACAATCCCGCACTGAAGCAGTTTAGGATCATGCTGCAAACGAATCCGGCGGTTCCTTTCGATCCGGCCATAGCGAGCTAGGCCATAATCGCATCCCGCCTGTATTTTTTCGCTCCGCTACGATGAGCCTCTGACTCTTGTTGCGCGGCCGCGTTTCCTGCCTTTTCTATTCATCCCCGATGTCCGGCCCGAATCGACAGGCCGACGCAGCGCCGGGGGCAACATGGGGATTACAACTCCCAAGGCAGAAGCGGTCACGCGCGGTGCCCGCATGCTGCGCACGGCGCTCGGGCCGGACATCGCCAAATTCCTCGAAGACCCCGGCATCGTCGAGGTGATGCTCAATCCCGACGGTCGGCTCTGGATCGATCGCCTGTCCGAAGGTTTGTCCGATACAGGTGCGATTCTCGCGCCCGCGGATGGCGAGCGCATTATCCGTCTTGTCGCGCATCACGTCGGCGCTGAAGCCCATCCCGGCGCGCCGCGTGTCTCAGCCGAGTTGCCCGGAACGGGAGAGAGATTCGAGGGATTGCTTCCCCCGGTCGTGTCCGCGGCGGCGTTCTCGATCCGCAAGCCGGCGATCGCGGTGTTCACGCTCGATGATTATGCGGCGGCCGGCATCATGACGTCGGCCCAGGCTGCGCTCCTGCGTAAAGCAGTGGCAGAGCGCCGCAACATTCTGGTTGCCGGCGGCACCTCGACAGGCAAGACCACGCTCACCAACGCGCTGCTTGCCGAGGTCGCCGAGACCACCGACCGCGTGGTGCTGATCGAAGACACCCGCGAACTGCAATGCAAGGCGCGCAACCTGGTGGCACTGCGCACCAAGGACGGTGTCGCGACACTGTCCGATCTGGTGCGCTCTTCGCTGCGCCTGCGTCCCGATCGTATTCCGATCGGCGAAGTCCGCGGCGCCGAAGCCATCGATCTCCTCAAAGCGTGGGGCACGGGGCACCCCGGCGGCATCGGCACCATCCACGCCGGCACCGCGCTCGGTGCGCTGCGGCGGCTTGAGCAGCTTATTCAGGAAGCGGTCATCACCGTGCCGCGCGCGCTGATCGCCGAGACGATCGACATCGTCGCGGTGCTTGCCGGCCGCGGCGCACAGCGTCGGCTCGCCGAGCTTGCCATGGTCGCCGGCCTTGATCCTGCAACCGACGACTATCGCGTTCTGCCGTCCGAGGCGGACGGCCGTGTCCCCGAAATGGCGGACGATTCCGAAGAATCGCGGGAGGTTGAGAACAGCGCAGCGGCGAGGCGCTCAGAGATCTTATCGGCGGCCTGCTTGACAGCATCAGATGCAAGATGAGCGTATCGAGCAGTCGTCTGAACCTGAGTGTGTCCAAGCAGTTTTCCGATCATGGACAGTCCTTCACCGACTTGAAGACCTCCCGAAGCGAAGGTGTGCCGTAGGTCGTGAATGCGAACGTCGTCGAGCATGGCCTCCGAACGAATTCTTCGCCACGGATGCTGAAGGTCGGTCAGGTGTTGTTTTTTTTTCTTACCGACGATACATACGGGTTGTCGTTGACGCGACGTAGTGACTTCAACACAGCAAAGGCCGCATTGCCGAGGTAAACTGTTTTCGCCCCCGTTTTGCTGTCCGGAAGACGAAGCTCCTTCGCCTCAAGGTCCACATGCACCCACTTCAGCGTTTGGATCTCCGATAAGCGGCATCCCGTCAGAAGAAGGAGACGGAAGGCCGCGACCGCGTAGGGGGACTCCGTTCGATCGCTTTCGGCTTCGGTCAACACCGACCCGAGCCGTTGTAACTCTGCTGCGGAAAGAAATCGCTCGCGCTTCTGCTCCGGATATCGCTCGATGTCCTCGCAAGGGTTGGTATGTTTGTCTCTTAAGCCCCATGTCTCGGCGAGATTCATCATCTTCGAAAGCACCCCAAGGGTTCGGTTGGCCTGATAGGGAATGTGGGAGTGCGATCCGTGCAGATCGGCAACGTCGGCCGTGGTAACGGAGCGAACACGCTGCTTGCCGAAGAACGGCTCAAGAAAGAGTTCGACCGAGCGCCGATACTCGCCTTGCGTGGATGGCTTGCAGCGAGCGGGCACATATTGTGTCAGAAATCGCTGGCCCAATTCCTTCATCGTGGTCGATTGGCGTTCGGCATCGCGCAGTGCTGCCGGATCGCCGCCCGCGCCGCGCACATTGCCCAGCTTCAGCGTAGCCTCGCGCCGCGCCTTGTCAGCCGTGACAGGGCCGAATTGTCCCAGCGTGATGCGCCGCGTTCGGTCGTGCCGCCGGTACTGCACGAGGAAAAATCGCTTGCCGCTGGGCATGACTCGCACGCCGAAGCCCGGAAGCTCTTTATCGAACACGATGTAATCGACGTCTTTGACCGCGAGACCTTCGACCGATCGTTTGGTGATTTTGAATTTCGACATGAGCGCATCTGTTCGCCTTACGTCCACGTCCATTTCGCCGTCAAATCTTTGGACGATGGACTGTCGTGGAAGCGGCGTGGAAGCGGCGCGACGAAAGTTGTGACGTAGCGCTTCGTACATTATGAGTGATCAGGGACGTCGAAAAAGCAAGTGTCTACAGGGCGTTATCGTAGCTGCGCGAAAGAATACAGGGACGGTCGCAAAGGAGCGAAAAGGCGGTTTAGCAAACTCATAACCTGAAGGTCATAGGTTCAAATCCTATCCCCGCAACCACCGATACCGACACTCCCGTGAGCCCGGCTCCGGGAGTGTCGTTTTTTCTACCGTTTCCAACGGCTTGGCGCTCGGTCCATTCGAGAATGGTCCGCAGTTCGCCATGTAGGGTGGCAAGAATTTCGCCCCGTTCCGGCCCCGGCGTCAGCACGATCCTCTCGATCAGCATCCGCAAAGCCTCCGCCGCCTGCTGCCGTTCGTTGGGACGGTTCAGGGCTTTGGTCAAGATCGCAACCTTCCTCGCATAGATCGCCGAGGCTGAGGGCAGCAGGTCCGGTGCGTCCTGTGGCACGTCGGTCAAAAGCTCGCTCAGTTCCTCCTTGCGAGCTTCCAGCGCGTCCATCGCAGCGTTCATGGAGGGCTGGTACATGCCCTCCTTGATGGCTTCGATGATGCCCCGGATCTGCTTCTCGACCTTCACCAGTTCCGCTTTCCACGAGTCACTGTTGGAGCGGCGTTCGCGGTTTAGCCGGTTGGTCTCTTCGGCGCAGGCACGCATTGCCTCGGCGGCGATCTCCGGGGCCATCATCCGGTCCTTGAGGCCGGCCAGCACGCGGCGTTCCAGCTCCTCGCGCGGAATGGTGCGCGTGTTGGAGCAGGTGCCGTTGCTGATACGATTCGAGCAGGCGAAGCGATCCGCACCGCGCAGCGAGTAGGGACCGCCACAGCAGCCGCAGAAGATCAGACCTGACAGCAGCGACCTTGGGCGACGCGCGCTGTTCAACCGGTTCGTCCTGTGATGCTCGCGCACGGCTTCCCTGACGTTGACGAACTTTTCGGCGATCTTGCCCTGACGCTTGCGAACCGCCTGCCAGAGTTTGTCATCGACAATGCGCAACTCAGGTACCTTGGTCGTGATCCATGCGCTCTCCGGGTTGAGCCGCGACACGCGCTTTCCGGTGGAAGGGTCCTTGAGATAACGCAGCCGGTTCCAGATCAGCCTTCCGATATAAAGCTCGTTGTTCACGAGGCCGGTCCCGCGCCTGACGTGTCCCCGGATCGTCGTGTCTTTCCAGAGCTTGCCGTTCGGGCCGGGCACGCCTTCCTCGTTCAGGATACGCGCGATGGTGCGCGGCCCGACGCCGGCGGCGAACTCGCGAAAGATACGGCGCACGACATCGGCTTCGGCTTCATCGATCTCGCGGTCGCCGCGGATCGGCTCGCCACGCGCATCGAGTTGCTTCACCACCTTGTAGCCGTAGCAGAGCCCGCCGCCCGATTTGCCTTCCTCGACCCGGCCACGGATGCCGCGATGGGTCTTGGCGGCGAGGTCCTTGAGAAACAGCGCGTTCATCGTGCCCTTGAGGCCGACATGCAACTCGCTGATCTCACCCTCGGATAGCGTGACGATTGGCACACCCGCGAATTTGAGATGCTTGAACAGCGTTGCGACATCGGCCTGGTCGCGGCTGATCCGGTCCAGCGCCTCTGCCATCACTACGTCGAACTGGCCTGCCTGCGCATCCTGCAACAGCATCTGGACGCCGGGCCGCAGGATCATGCTCGCGCCGGAAATGCCCGCGTCCTTGTAGACGCCCACCACCTTCCACTTCTCCCGCTTCGCCTGCTCGCGACAGATGCGAAGCTGGTCCTCGATCGATGCGTCGCGCTGATTGTCGGAGGAATAGCGGGCATAGAGGGCAACGCGGGTCATGGGCGCACTCCGTTCAGGCAATCTTGTCGAGTCGGCTAGGCCGGATCAGAACCTCGGCCGAGATCCCGAGACGATCATGCAACTGCCGGATCATCTCGATCGACAGGCTCCGCTTGCGATTCAGGACGTCCGCCACCCGGTTGCGCGGCCCGATCATCGGCTCAAGGTCTTTCCGCGTCAGCCCCTGTTGCTCCATGCGGAAGCGGATCGCTTCCACCGGGTCAGGCGGATCCATCGGATAATGTTTGGTCTCGTAAACATCGATCAACGTGGCCAGCACGTCGAGCCGGTCGCCCTTCGGCGTGCCGCGCTTCGCGCCCCACAGCCGCTCGACCTCGGCAAGCGCCGCTTCGTAATCCGCCTTCGTGCGGATCGGCTTCAGGTTATTTGCCATGCTTGACTTCCTTCACATCGATCCTGTCGTAAGCCTTGTGCGTGCCGATCCACTTGATCCAGACGATACTCTTTTCAAAGTCGACAGACATGACAAGGCGATAATCATTGCCCTTGATGTTGAAGACGATCCACTCGGCACTGACGATGCTTGCAGTCGCGTAGAGCCGATTCACATCGACGGAATTCGTCCACTCCGCCTTGCTCACCTCGCCGAACCAGGCATCGAGCGCCGCCTTGACGGCAATATGATCTTTTTTTCCCGCAAGGCTGCTGACGAACTGCCGCAAGGTGCGGCGGGCGATGATCCTCATTCGTGATCTATACCATGAGACCATAATGGTCGCAAGAGCGATATGCCAAAGCCTCCGGCGCGAGGCGCCCCGGAAGAGTGATGACGGTTGGAATTCGACGGCTACGGAAGCCTGTGGTCTTTTCCCGATCTTCGACCTTTGCGTTCTCGCGCGATGCTTCGCTCGAAATGTTCACGCGCGATCTGGCGGCCGATGAGGCGCGCGAGGATCAGGACCGCCTCGTCGGCACGGCTTGCGTCGCTCCGCGCCGTTTCCGGCGAGGCCGGAGGCGCGAAGACCTCGATCCTGATTCTGTGGTGTTTGAGCGCCATTGTCTCCGAAGTTCCGGTGCCGGAAAGGCGAGGGCCATCGAAGACCTGAATGGTCACAGAAGAAAAGACGCAGATCGCAGCCGTGCGGCAAACAGGATACCCTGGCGTATAAAAAGGACGGTCTGTAACGGGAAGAGCATCGCGCAATGGAGATCGATAAGGACAAGATAGACGATGCAATCCTCGCGCTTCTTTACCTTGCGCTCGACCGCGACGGCCGCGCGTGGAAAGGCTTTGACTGGAGCGCGATGAACCGACTGCACGAGAAGGGCCTCATCGGCGATCCGGTCAGCAAGGCAAAATCCGTCTGGCTCACGGACGAGGGGATTGCCCGCTCCGAAAAGCTCTTTCGCGAGATGTTCACTGTCCGCAAATAACGCAGCCTGCTTATGGCCCTTGGCCTATCAACTGAGATAGCTCGTGCTTCCTCGATTGCCTGTGCCGATTCCCCCGATAGCCAATCTTGGTCATCCACTACGCACGGCAAAATCGCGCTGTTTTTGAAAGAAAAAGGCTATGGGCTCCGCCCTCGCGCGGCACAAGAAAACTCTCCGGCCTTTCGCGGCATAAACGGCTTCCTCCCCGTAAACGGGTCCCCTCCATTTATTCCACGGTGCCGAAGATTTGTCTGGCACCTTGCTACCCCGGTCTCGCCGACGGGCAAGGGTTCAGGAGCGGCGCTTCGCTTATCTGAACCCAAAACCTGAAGGAAATAGAGACATGACCAACAGCACCCAGGCCCCCCGTGACGTGATTTTCAATGCCGATTGCATCGACGTGATGCGCTCTTTCGCGAGGGGATCGGTGGACTTCATTCTGACCGACCCGCCCTATGTAACCCGCTTCCGTGATCGCGCGGGCCGAACCGTCGCCAATGATGACAATGGCCGCTGGCTTCGCCCCGCCTTCAACCAGATGCACCGCGTTTTGAAAGACGGCGGCTTTGCCGTTTCGTTCTATGGCTGGAACAAGATTGATCTGTTCATGGACGCATGGAAGGCGGCAGGCTTCCGCGTTGTCGGGCACCTTGTTTTCCGCAAGCGTTATGCGTCGGCGGCGCGCTTCCTTCGCTACGAACACGAGCAGGCTTATTTATTGGCGAAGGGCAATCCTGCCCGGCCCGAACGGCCAATCCCCGATGTGCTGGACTTCCCCTATACAGGCAACCGCCTTCACCCGACACAGAAGCCCATCGAAGCCCTGACTCCGCCCATCGAGGCTTTCACAAAGCCGGGCGACCTTGTGCTGGACCCGTTTTGCGGTAGCGGTTCGACCTTGGCCGCCGCGCGGCAACTCCGGCGCGACTGGATCGGCATCGAACTGGATAACGGCCACTATCGCACGGCCAGCAAGCGGCTAGCATCCCCGCAGCATCACCGGGCGGCAGCGTAAGCCGCCCTTGCTCCGAACATATGCGCGCCCGTTCGCAAGGTGGGGGCTGCAATCTCATCGTTGAACATCGGAAAGGATAACATCATGCTGCCGCCGTCTGACACATGTCGCCGCGCAGGATCGGCCGAGCCGTGACGACTGATCCGGCCGTAGCGCGCGTCGGACGCCCGAAATTCGACACCGGCGCCGATCCAGAAACCGGCTCGGCGACGCGGCCGCGCCTTTGGCACGGTCGCCGCTCGCCGGGCTGCCCGGCTCGCGAGGTCAATCGCGAGCGCTGAAGAAACGGCGGTGGCCATATCGCACGAAGCCCCGTCAGGCGCGCGGTCTGGCATGAGATGCTGCTGCGGCACGACCACGAGCTGGACCATTCCGTCCGACCTTCGCGGCGGCAGGCGGATCAGCGCCGCGCAGCTGATCGTCTAATGACGCGGAGGATTGCACAGGATCACTTCAGCGGTCTTCCAGCATCGGCCGAGTGGAAGCATCGCGGAAGAGACGGGAACGAGATCACGCCCGCGCGCCCTGGCAACGTGCAGTTTGTCCTGACAGTCAGGCCATGGAGCATCGTCGGCGAAGGCCGTGCATTCCCTTAATTCCGGCAGGTGGGAGACGATCGCTGTTGTCAGATTCCTCGCGATTTCCTGAATGGGCGTCGCATTCGCGTTCTCGATTGCTGTGGGTCTGACCGAAGACCAGCGACGCAAGCGACGCCTCGATCTTGAACCCGCAACACCCGCCCTGCGGCTTTTTTCCACCGCCGGCAGGGCCGGCTTTGCACCGCGAAAGTCAAAAAAGTCCTCGCCGAATGTTGCAGGCCAATCGTCCCCGGTCGGCCGACCCGCATCGAGGTCGCAATGATGCGACCCGATCAGAAAAAGGCATGCGACAATGGCGATCATCGGCACCTTCACCAAGAACGAGAATGGCTCCGGCTTCTCCGGTTCGGTCAAGACTTTGACCCTGAACGTCAAGGCCAGGTTCGTCCCCACCGAGGGCGAAAGTGAGCGCGGTCCCGACTACCGCATCTTCGCTGGCGCTGCCGTCGAGTGCGGCGCGGCCTGGAAGAAGATCGCCCGCGAGACGCAGCGCGAATATCTCAGCGTCAAGCTGGATGATCCGACCCTCCTGGCGCCGATCTACGCCAGCCTGTTCGAGGCCGAGGACGGGGAGAGCTTCAATCTCCTCTGGTCCCGCCGCAATAGCGACTGAGGCCAGATTCTAATGAGTCCCGCTCGAAAGAGCGGGGCATCATCATGCTCATGACCATCACCGCCAAATAGAATTTGGTGAGCTGCACGCGCACCATTCTGATCGGCTGCGGCGAAGCCTTGCCGATCGCCCATAGCTATAGCGTTTTCGGTTCTCGTGAAGATAGCGCGTCAAACAATCTAGAGCTTCGCTTCTGATTCGATCAGAAGCGAAAATGCTCTAGTTGGGCGTAGCGATCGGTCTATGCAGTTTTGCGCCAGCCTTCTCGGCCGCCGTTTTCAGGCGCTTGTCGCGGGTCCACAGCGCAGCCCCACGGTCCAGCAAAACCGACGCTAGCAGGTGCGCGTCGGTGTAACCGATCCCCATGCTGAACAGCCGATGACGTTCGATCATGATCATGATCTCATCATGCGTTGCGGCGGCAGCTTGTCGCTGCATGGCCAGAAACGCCAGCACCGTGATCCGGTCATTCAAGCCTCCTAATGCCAATTCGCCAATCACGAACGGGTGGCAAAGCAGCATATCCTCCTCGATAATCCGACGCAGCTCTGCATCGGAGTGACGAAAATGATCGATCCAGATCGACGTGTCGGCAAGGATCACTTCACAGGCTCACTCCGGCGGCGCGGTGCAGCCTCGGCCTCGGGCATTGTCCCACCAAGGACAATCAGACGCTTGCCGGTCTCGACGCGCACAAGCGTCTCGAGAGCCTGACGAACAATGGCGGCCGTTTCCTTGATGCCGGTCAGCGACCGGGCCTTCTCCATAAGCCTGTCGTCGAGGTTGATGGTGGAACGCATAATGGCCTCCTTTGTTACACCAAAAATAGCATCATTTGATGCCAAATTCAACGCCGACCTATAATAGGCGAGGGGAGTCCGGTTGAGTGGCTCGTGCGGCAACCTCAAGCACATGACAAGGCCTTGCGCGCTCTATCGGGCTGCGGCCGGCTCGTGAGGATCACACCGGTACTCCTAAAACGAGAATAAACTTGATTGATCTACTCACACGATCAAATTATCCGCACTGAATGGATAGGCGTGCTCAGCATTGATTGGAAATCTCTCTTTCGGGCGCACGCATTGCGCGCCCGAATCGGGAGGTAACGCCGTGCTGAATATCGACTGGCGTTCGTCCGCAGCATACGGACACGCAAAAGCTATCCCCGCTGCCGGCTTCGCCTGGGAATATCTGCGCCGGAATGACGATTATCGTCACGACTTCCAAACCATTGGCCTGACGGGACACCCTAGGACCGATCGACATTCATTGCAGCCAAGCCATGGCTGCGGCGAGGTGGACGAATCCAGTGAAGTAAACAGTGCGTCTGTCGTAACGGGTAGCGAAACGGCGAAAGTGCTTGAGACGGTTGAAGCAGCGCTCGATTCGGTTGCGGTATTTGTAGAGACCAGCGTTATGCGGGATGATGATTTTGCGCGTCCTGTTTGACGGGATCACCGCTTCGGCGCCCATGCTGGCGATGAGAGCACGCAAGGCATTGCTGTCATAAGCCTTGTCGGCGAGCACAGCGTCGCCGGTCTGACCTTCGAGCAGCACCGGGGCTTGGGTGACGTCTCCGGCTTGCCCGGCGGTCACGATGAAGCGCAAGGGTCGGCCCAGCGCATCCGCAAGCATGTGGACCTTGGTGGTCATCCGCCTCGGGAACGCCCCAGGGCGTGATCCTTGGCCCCCCTTTTCCGCTTGCGGCCTGCTGATGGGCGCGAACGATGGTGCTGTCGAGCATCAGATATTGGTTGTCGCGGTCGGCTGTCAGGGCGGCAAATACGCGCTCCCACACGCCGGCATGACACCAACGGCCGAACCGCCGATGCACCGTCTTCCAGCGGCCATAGCGCTCTGGCAGGTCGCACCAGTGCGCGCCAGACGTAACACCCACAAACAGCCGTTCACGAACAGGCGATTATCCGCTCCCGTCCGACCCGGATCGCCAGCCTTGGCTGGCAGCAACGGCGCAATCTTCGCCCATTGCCTGTCGCTCAGCTCGTACCGCTTGATCCCCATCGTCGAAGCTCCGTGTAGAATCACGGAGCCCTATGAATCAGCGATCAGCCCGATGCGGAATCCTGAATGTCGATCGGTCCTAGCACGCGCGAGCTGGAGACTTTCGCGCGTCGCTGGGGTTTGCGATTTCCCGTGTGATCCCGACGCGCCGCCTGACCGACAACCGCATTTCTGGGTTCCGAGCGCTCAACCGCAAGCGGTTATGCTTTCGCCTCTTGGCCACAAGGACGGCGAAACCGAACCGATCCTGACGCTGGCGCATCTCGACGGCCTCGACCTGCGCCATGCGATCGATGGATGGCACGGCATCTGGCACGCCGGTGGCGTGACACACCAATTCTGGTTGCGTGATGCAATGCCTGACGTAGCCGCCTTCTACGCGGTCTCCCTGCCGCTGGATTCGTTCCTTGAACTGCGCGCCTTTGCTGCCCGACGTTTCTGGCGATCCCTCAACGGGCGCGCGCCCGGCCCGGACTTCCGCGCCATGCCGGCGCAGACCCGCCGATTTCACATCCTGTCTCTGCGGGCGCTCGATGCGCGCCTACGCGGCGAGAGCTATCGCACCATTGCCGAAGTCTTGCTCGACTTTCATGGGACAAAGGAGGATTGGGAGGTCGATCCGCGCAAGAACAAGACCCGTCGTCTCGTCGCGCACGGCATCAAGATGATGCGGGGCGGCTATCGGCTTCTGCTCCATTACCCCATCAGAATCGACGCGCATTGAGGCATCGGGCACGTTCGTCCGCTGAATAGATCATCATGCCTTGTTGGCCGCCGCCTGTTCTAGAATCCGCCGATAGCCTTCGCGCGAGAGCCACTGCGCGCGGGCAAGGTGGCTTTCCCAGCATCGCCGGGTTCGCGCTTCATCGGAAACCGGATCACGATGCAGCACGATGCGCGCGACTTCCTTCCAGTCCGCGCCTTCCGCCTCGGCGTCGAGAAGGCGCAGATAAGTGACATAGTGCTGTTCATCGTAAGGCGTGATGTCGTTTCCCGTTGGCGCTTCGTCGTCCACATCGGGATCGAGTTCGACAGGCACTCGCATGTCTGCTCCCCGTATCCGAGACGGTTTGTCTGCGGTGCGCCCCCGCAAACGAAACTCTCTGACTCCTGGTGATCGGGGAGTTAGTAACCGTGTTGGACGGCCCCATGGCCTTTAGGCGAGAAGCCCTGAACATACGCCAAGGGCTCCTATGGTGTAGCCGCGCTGACCGCTTCACCAGGCCGAGAAGGCTTTATCATCTCTCACGTAGGTTCATCAAACGGAAGAGAGAACATGCATAGGTCATACGATTATTTTGTTGGGCTCGATG
>Ga0209963_1000860_pt1 | contig 24783 bp, 19 predicted proteins | sample ThiBio_1000_biof_2_FD_183957 | JGI IMG/M metagenome (GOLD analysis project Ga0209963, IMG submission 183957) | Wastewater bioreactor microbial communities from Cape Town, South Africa - Thiocy_cont_1000_biof (SPAdes) | ecosystem: Engineered > Bioreactor > Thiocyanate-remediating >...
ACATCGAAACGCGACCTTGATCTCGCCACCACGCGGTTCAGGGACTTGATGCGGAGACAGCGACCATGAGCGAGCAACGCTTTGAGAGTGTCTGGGACGCACTGGAGAATTCTCCGGCCGAGGCCGCCAATATGAAAGCCCGCTCTGCCCTGATGATCGCCATCCGCGAGGTCGTCGAGGGCTGGAAGCTCACGCAGGCCGACGCCGCCAAACGGCTCGGCGTGACCCAGCCGCGCATGAACGACCTGCTGCGCGGGCGCATCGACAAGTTCAGCCTGGATGCGTTGATGATCATCGCGACGGACGCAGGCCTGACGGTCGAGTGGCGGGTCGGGAAGTCGGCGGCGTGATTGGCAGCGCTATAATTTTGCCCATGCTGAATCTGAGGCACGCTTAGGGGGTTGCGCCGCGGCGGCGTCGACATCGACCGCGCCCCGCAGGAGGCGCTGGACCTCGTGATCGACGCCAACATGCCGGCGGAGGAGGATCACCCGGCGCTGAGGGAGAGGGGAAAGAGGCGGTGAGGAGCGGCATTCCGGGGGAATTATCAAGAAGGAAGTCGATCATATTACATATTTGTGAGCCGAAATTCGTTCCGCCGCATACTAAACATTCCGTCCCTATCCAAGTGAACTTGATTAAGGAAATTTGGTTATGAAAGACTGGTCGAGTCTTGACCCAGCCATAGCGACGCAGATAGGTTCCCCGCACCTACAGCATTTAGGAGGAAAGTCATGATCGCGGAAAAGCCGACCGATCTTTCCTCGCTCACGCTGGACGCAGCTATCCAGCTAGACCGGCTCGAAAAGCATAAACCTGTAGATCGAGCAATTATTCAATCATTCGCAAAGTGCCTTTCTTCACCCAGCAGTTCTTCTGGTCGAGCAGACCTTTTCTGCTTGAACGAGAATCCAGTTGGCGTCGATATCCTCAGCTCCGCTCTAAACAATATCGAGGGCGCAAAGCTCGTTAATATCGGGGAGCTCGAAGCGATGCTAAAAACTCTTGTGGCCAAAGTTGACGACGTCGCCTCAGGAAAACATGTCGATGAACGAGAGATTGAAAGCCTCAAGAAGTTTTGTCTGGCTTTACATCGGACGCTACTAGAAGAGTTTTCATCGAAGACCGAAACTGACGAGTGGATGCCAGCGCTCTATGCCAGCGCTGCTTGACGTCGACTTTGTTAGTCAGAAAGTTCGAGCGGTATTAAGTCAAATAGACCTTCTGCGAACGTCTGACTTTCCTTACGCTGAGCCGAATTCGGCGCTCGGTGTACTCGCCGACGTTTATAGACGCGATTTAGAACGGCTAACGTCTCTAGACGAGACAGTAGACGAACACGTGCGCCAGCAAGCTTGTGCGCACGCGAATGCTCGCGTTTCCCAATACTATCCCGTCCTCGGGTTCATTTTGCGTTCTACAAATATTAGAAATGCTTTTGAAATTTACGACCCGCTCCTCCAGATGTGCCAAATTGTTTATGGCGCTGATGCAAAATTGATCATGAGTTCGGAATGGGTCTTTTCTCCCTTTACATATCCTGCTGTCACTGACGATCTTCCCCATCTCATGTTTATCGGACTCCCGTCTACAGAAGCGGGAAACTCCCTTATAATTCCACTTGCAGGCCATGAATTGGGACATTCGGTATGGAGACGGCCCGTTAATCGAAGCGTCCACATCTCTGCATTAGATAAACAATTGCAAACCGAACTGACCGCGGCATACACAACGCATTGGTCTGATTTTCAAAAAATGTTCGGCGTCACCAAGCCCGCAACTGAGTTGCTTACTGACCTATTCTTGAGAAGCTTTTGGACTCAATCGTACAAATTAGCCAGTAGACAGATCGAGGAACTATTTTGTGACGTAATTGGACTCAGACTTTTCGGCGAGAGCTTTCTTTATTCGTTTATCTACCTGATCTCTCCCTACATCGGCGATCGCGCACCTCACTATCCCACCCTCGCGGCAAGAGTGAACATCTTGCTCGAGGCAGCAACGCGGTTTTCGGTCGATATACCAAATGGATTTGCGTCCTATTTTTTGGATCCATCGAAGAAACTGAATAGCGCGGACAAATTTATGCTCGACATGGCAGATGCAGCGTCAAACGCACTTGCCACGAATTTGATTGTAGCGGTGGAAGCACATATTGCATCAACAACAATGAACCTGCCGACCAACGCTGAACGAGATCGAATAGTGAAGCATTTCTGCGCGCTGTCTCCTGCTTCGGACGTAAAATCCCTTGGCGATATCATAAATGCTGGATGGAAAATCAGATTAGATTGGGACTTATGGGGTGACTTCGGCTTCAACCAAACGACGAAAGCTGAAATATTAAACGACCTTGTTTTTAAGACGATGGAGGTATCAGAATTTGAGAGGCTAACAGCGGATGCTTAGTAGCACCGGCTTGATAGGCCGCCTCTCACTGGCTGATAGCGCTGATAAAGGCATGCTCTCGATCGTGCCGCGGCCAGATTTAAAAAATCTAGTGGTTTGATTCATTCGGACGATTCCCAAATGGAGCGAAGCAGTTCAAGCTCTGGGCATGAGAGCAGGAATTGTCGTGAACGTCACCCGAGCGGACCGCCATCGACTTGAGGCGATCGTCTCGGATCGCAGCGCGCCGCAGAAGCACGTGTGGCGGGCTAACATCATTCTGGCCACGGCCGAAGGCTGCGGCACCGCCGATATCATGCGCCGCTCGGGCAAATCGAAGCCCGTGGTATGGCGATGGCAGGCGCGGTTTATGGCGGAGGGCGTCGAAGGGCTGACGCGCGACAAGACGCGCAGGCCCGGCAAACAACCGCTGCCAACCGGCACCGTGCAGAGAGTGGTCGACCTGGCCTCGGGCCGCCGTCGGGAGAAGCAACCCACTGGACCGGCCGGATGCTGGCGAAGGCCACTGGGGTGAGCCTGCGTTCGGTGCAACGTATTCTCGAGGCCCATCAACTCGCGCCGCATCGCATCCGCACGTTCAAACTGTCGAACGACCCGAAGTTCGCCGAGAAACTCAAAGACGTCGTCGGCCTCTACGTCGATCCTCCCGCCCATGCAGTCGTCCTCTCGGTCGATGAGAAGAGCCAAATCCAGGCGCTCGACCGCACCCAGCCGGGTTTACCGATGAAGCCGGGCCGTGCCGGTACGATGACCCACGATTACAAACGTCACGGCACCACCACGCTGTTCGCAGCCCTCAACATCCTCGACGGCACCGTCATCGGCCGGAACATGCAGCGCCATCGCCACCAGGAGTTCATCCGATTCCTCAACACGATCGAGGAGCAGGTCCCAGTGGGAAAAGTGATCCACGCGATCATCGACAACTATGCGACCCACAAGCATCCGAAGGTGCGCCAATGGCTGGCCCGGCATCCTCGCTGGACGTTCCACTTCACCCCGACCTCCGCATCCTGGCTCAACGCGGTCGAAGGCTTCTTCGCCAAACTCACGCGCCGTCGCCTCAAGCGCGGCGTGTTCCGATCCGTTGTTGACCTGCAAGTCGCCATCAACCGCTTCGTCGCCGAGACAAACGCCGATCCCAAACCCTTCGTCTGGACCGCCGACCCAAAGCGGGTCCTCGCCGCGGTCAAACGGGGGAAGCAAACGTTAGAGTCACTCCACTAGCTGCAACGGGCGCGGCTTCAATTGATTTGCGTCTCGGACGATGGTTTCGGACCCTGCGCCATTCGCGAACTCCACACTTGAAAATCAGTGTGCCGACTTCTAGTGCCGAAACTCTAAATCCTGACGAAGATAAGGTGCCAACTAAGGAACACTTTGTTCGTTTTGGCGAGCCATTTATCCTTCATCCACGAAATTTCGTTTTAGGGATAACCCTTGAGTGGATGCGATTTCCATCAGACCTCGGAGGATACGTGACTGGTAAATCCTCGCTCGGCAGAAGAGGACTCATTATTGAAACTGCCTCGGGTATTCAACCCGGCTTTTCGGGTTGTCTTGCTTTAGAACTCAGCAATGTAGGCGAGGTACCAATCGCGCTCCTCCCAGGTATGCAAATCTGCCAAATATTCGTCCACGAAGTAGGACCTGATCCAAAATCCGCCAAGAGCCAATTTATTGGACGAAGAAAACCCGTGCTCGGCGCTGTGCGTCCCGACCAAATTTTGATCAAGCTGAGCAAACGAAGATAGACCTTTGCGAAGGACGAGGGTTCTATAGATTGTCGCCCTCGCGCCGTATTATTTGGACGCAGGAATTCAACCGATTATCCTCACGGCCCTGCTCCCTCTCTCCCTTCTTCCCCGCCAGCCCATCCAGCACCCCCGCCAGATCGCTCTCCACCGCCGCCGCTTCGATATCGACGACGCGATAGCCGCGCTCGGTGAGCCACGCCGCCCGCGCGGCGCGGTCGCGCGCGATTGTCTCGCTCTCGTTCGCGTTCACCAGCTCGATCGCGACGCGCTGCGTGAACGACACGAAATCCGGGATGTGACGGCCGACCGGGGTCTGCCGCTTGAACTGGCCGGCGAAGCGGCGGTCGCGCGTCAACGCTTGCCACAGGATGCGCTCGGCATCGGTGGGATTTCGTCTGAGCAGCCGCGCCAGCCCGCGCACCGTGCTGCTGCTGTCGGCGGACGCTCCGCCCGGCCCCTGCTCGGCCAACAGCGCCCGCAGCCGCGTTGCCTGCGCGCCGTCGAGCACGCCGCCCTTGGCCGGTCCCTTGCGCCCTTCCGCGATCGCCATGACGACTCCATGGAGCGTGTGCATGTCCTGCTTGGTCGGCTCCATGCGGGTGAAGATGTTGCGCAGGTTCACCAGCATGGTGTCGCGCTTTTCCGGCGGGCGGAGGAATTCGACCTTGTCGAGTTCGGCGACAAGATTGTCGAAGAACGCCTGCATCTGATGTTGCGAGGCCCGCTCCGAACGCTCCGGCATCGCGAACGGCAACTCGCCCTTCGTCACCAGCTTGAACCATTCGTAGCCCATCAGCAGCACGGCCTGCGCCAGGTTGAGCGAGGCGAAGCCCGGATTGACGGGATAGGTGATGATACGGTCCGCCATCGCCACCTCCTCGTTCAGAAGGCCGGCGCGCTCGCGCCCGAACAGGATGCCGACATGGCCGCCGGCCGCGATCTGCGCGTTGGCCTCAAGGGCGGCCGCCTCCGGCGCGACGACCGGCTTGGCCTGATCGTGAGCGCGCGCGGTGGTCGCGAACAGCAGCGTGCAATCGGCCACGGCGTCGGCGACCGTGTCGAACAGCTCCACCTTGCCGATGATGTGATCGGCGCCCGCCGCCGCGCGCTGCGCCGCGACATTGGGCCAGCCGTCGCGCGGGTTGACGATGCGCAGCCGCGTCAGGCCGAAATTGCCCATGGCGCGCGCCGCCATGCCGATGTTCTCGCCAAGCTGCGGCTCGACCAGAATAACGGTGAAGCCGGTCTCGGCGATGCCGGTTTTCGTCCTGTCGGTGCCCGACATCTCGCCTCGTCTTTCACCTTACGCTTGAGATTCTGGTTCAACGGCGTCGCTCGCCGCGTCTTCGATTGCGCCTTTCCAGATTTTTCTCAAGTCAAATAACGCACTTAGTGGAATGAAGTTGAATTTGCAGCGGAAGATGAATGCAGGCAGCCAAGCTTTGGCCGGGAACGCAGCGGAAACGTCAGAACATCTGGAAAATCAGTGCGGTAATGCCGTCCATTCGGCTTTCGCCTGCGCCGTCCCGATGCTATAGCCGGGACACTTGCAGGCTTCCCTCCCGAAACGGCCCGATCCCCAAATGGCAAAAATCAAGGTGACCAATCCGGTCGTCGATCTCGACGGCGACGAGATGACCCGGATCATCTGGAAATACATCAAAGAGAAGTTGATCTATCCGTTCCTGGATATCGACCTGATGTACTTCGACCTGGGAATGGAATCCCGCGACAAGACCGACGACCAGATCACGATCGACGCCGCCAACGCCATCAAGAAGGTGGGCGTCGGCGTGAAGTGCGCGACCATCACCCCGGACGAGGCCCGGGTGAAGGAGTTCGGCCTCAAGCATATGTGGAAGTCGCCGAACGGCACCATCCGCAACATCCTGGGCGGCGTGATCTTCCGCGAGCCGATCATCTGCAAGAACGTGCCTCGCCTCGTCCCGGGCTGGACCAAGCCGATCATCATCGGCCGCCATGCCTACGGCGACCAGTACCGCGCCACCGACATCAGGTTTCCGGGCAAGGGCGTGCTGTCGATGAAGTTCGTCGGCGAAGACGGCACGGTGATCGAGCGCGAGGTGTTCAAGGCGCCCGGCCCCGGGGTCGCGATGGAAATGTACAATCTCGACGATTCCATCGTCGATTTCGCGCGCGCCTCGCTGAACTACGGCCTGCTGCGCGGCTACCCCGTCTATCTCTCGACCAAGAACACCATCCTCAAGGTCTATGACGGCCGCTTCAAGGACATCTTCCAGGACATCTACGACCGCGAGTTCAAGACCCAGTTCGAGGCCCGCAAGCTGACCTACGAGCACCGCCTGATCGACGACATGGTGGCTTCGGCGCTGAAATGGTCCGGCGGCTATGTCTGGGCCTGCAAGAATTACGACGGCGACGTGCAGTCGGACACGGTGGCGCAGGGTTACGGCTCGCTCGGCCTGATGACCTCGGTGCTGCTGACGCCGGACGGCCAGACCGTCGAGGCGGAAGCCGCCCACGGCACCGTGACGCGACATTACCGCGAACACCAGAAGGGCAAGGAGACGTCGACCAACTCGATCGCCTCGATCTTCGCCTGGACGCGCGGCCTGTCGCATCGCGCCAAGCTCGACGACAACGAGGCGCTGGCGCATTTCGCGACCACGCTCGAAAAGGTCTGCGTCGACACCGTCGAGTCCGGATTCATGACCAAGGATCTCGCGCTTCTGGTCGGCGCCGACCAGCGCTGGCTGTCCACCACCGGCTTCCTCGACAAGGTGGCGGACAATCTGACCAAGGCGATGGCGACGGCGTAACGCGGCTAGACGTTTGTTTTGACGCGTTTTCTTCACGCGAACCGGTATCCACTTCACGCGAAAACGCTATGATCGCTCACGCCGCCGATGGCGCGCCGCCCTCGGCCGGTTTCGAATTGCTGTCGGGAGGCGCAGCGTCATCGGCGGCGGGGCAACCCTCCGGCAGGATCGCAGCATCGGCGGTCTGCGCCAGCATCGCGCGGGCGATTTCGGTTTCGCCCATGATGACCGCTGTCGCGCCGTGAAACGTGAGATGAGCGACCTCCTCTTCGGAATGGGCTCGGGCGATGATCGGCAGGCTTTCGCTGATGGCGCGCGCCTTGGCGACGATCTGGCCTCCCTCGAAACCGTCCGGGATAGCGACCAGGAGACCCCGCGCAGCGCCGACATTGGCGGCCTGCAGCATGCCGGGCGCCGCGGCGTTGCCGGTAATGACTTCCACGCCTTCCTGCTTGAGCCGCTCGACGGTGCCGGGGTTATCCTCGATCACGAGAAGCGGCGCTCCCGCCTCGCGCAGCGCGCGGCTGACGACGCTGCCGACGCGGCCATGTCCCACCAGCACGATGTGCCCGGTCAGCGCCGACGCCGGCAGCGCCACATGCGATTCCTCCTCCTCTGAATCGTCGGAAGATTTTTCGGCGGTCTTTTTCTCGACACGCGCCATCACGCGGTCGAGCACCGCGAACCACAACGGATTGAGCATGATGGTGATGATGGCGCCGGCCAGCACCAGGTCTCGCCCACGCTCGGTCATCAGCGACAGGCTGACGCCGAGGCTGACCAGAATGAACGAGAATTCGCCGATCTGAGCCAGGCTGGCGGAGATCGTCAGCGCCGTCGCGTTGGAATAACCGAACACGCGCACGATCGCATAGGCCGCCAGCGACTTGCCGAACAGGATGATGAACAGCGTCGCCAATAGCGGCAGCGGCTCCTTCAGAACAATCGACGGGTCGAACAGCATCCCGACCGAAACGAAGAACAGCACCGCGAACGCATCGCGCAACGGCAACGTTTCGCTGGCTGCGCGCTGGCTCAGTTCGGACTCGCTGAGGATCATGCCGGCGAAGAACGCACCGAGCGCGAACGATACGTCGAACAGCGTGGCCGCGCCGAACGCCACGCCGAGCGAGATGGCGAACACCGCAAGCCTGAACAGTTCGCGCGAGCCGGTATGCGCCACGTAATGCAGGATCCACGGGATGACGCGGCGGCCGACCACAAGCATCAGCGCCACGAAAGCGGCGACCTTTCCGAGCGTCAGCGCCATCGGCCACGCCAGCGTCGATAGTGCAACATCGGTTCCGGCATCGCCTTTCATCAAGCCGGCCAGCGGCGGCAACATCACCAGCGTCAGCACGCAGGCGATATCCTCGACGATCAGCCAGCCGACCGCGATTCGGCCGCGCTCGGTGTCGATCAGCCGCCGCTCCTGCATCGCACGCAGCAACACCACGGTGGACGCGGTGGAAAGCGCGATACCGAACATGATGCCCTTGCCGGTGCTCCATCCGAGGAACCAGCCCAGTCCCCAGCCCATCACCGTCGCCGCCGTGATCTGCACCACCGCGCCGGGCAAGGCGATCGCGCGAACCGACCACAGATCCTTCAGCGAGAAGTGCAACCCGACGCCGAACATCAGCAGGATGATGCCGATCTCGGCGAGTTCATTGGCGATGTTCTGGTCGGCAACGAATCCCGGCGTAAACGGCCCCATCACGACGCCCGCCAGCAGGTAACCGACCAGAGGCGATACCCTGGCCCGCTGCACCAGCGCACCAAGGATGAACGCCAGCACAAGGCCGATCACGACCGTGGAAATCAAAGGCGTGTTGTGTTGCATGGGGCATATTGTTGCATGCGCGCACAGGAAGCCAGACCGCAAGCGGCTACCCATCGCCGCACCGGCCTGGCGTCATATTCGCCGCCTTCCGTCGCCGCTTCGATGCGCGATCGGCGCGAACTGCCTTATGAAATTCTGCCGTAACATGTCACGGTAACGACATCTTGCTGCGGGCATCATCGCCATTCGGAGAGAAAGGGTGCGCCATGTCCAGTTCCGTTGGTCGTTTCGTCTGGTACGAATTGATGACCAGCGACGTCGAAGCCGCCAAGGCATTCTACGCCAAGGTCGTCGGATGGCAGGCCGAGAGCACGGCCGCGACCGGCATGACCTACACTCTATTCAAAGTCGGCGAGGTCCATGCCGCGGGTCTGATGGCGCTGACCGAGGATGCGCGCAACCGTGGCGTCCCACCGTGCTGGACCGGCTATGTCGCGGTCGACGACGTCGATGCCAGCTCCGACCAGTTCAAGCAGCATGGTGGAGCGGTCCATGTGCCGCCGTGCGACATTCCCAATGTTGGCCGCTTCGCCATCGTCGCAGACCCGCAAGGTGCGGTGCTGGCGCTGTTCAAGGGCGCGACGCCCCAGCAAGCGCCTGCAGACACATTCGGCGCACCGGGCCATGTCGGCTGGCATGAACTGATGGCTGCCGATTGGGAAAAAGCCTTCGCGTTTTACGCCACGACGTTCGGCTGGCAGAAGGCCGACGTCGTCGACATCGGGCCGATGCGCAAATACCAGCTTTTCACCGCTGGCGAGCAACCGATCGGCGGCATGTTCAACAAGCCCGCCAAAGTGCCGGCGCCGTTCTGGCTCTATTATTTCAGCATCGACGCGATCGACGCCGGCGCCGAGCGTGTCAAATCCGGTGGCGGCACGATCATCAACGGGCCGATGGAAGTTCCGGGCGGCATGTGGATCATGCAGTGCATCGATCCGCAAGGAGCGATGTTCGCGCTCGTCGCGCCGAAGAAATAACCGCCGCGCCGGTCTGGCATGACAGGCGCGTTTCTTAACGCGGCCGCGTCGCTCGAAAACGCGCCGGTCAACCGCCCATCGCCGCCGCAATCGCGTCCAGAGCCGCGCCGGCCTTGGCGCCGTCGGGACCGCCGGCCTGCGCCATGTCAGGCTTGCCGCCGCCGCCCTTGCCGCCGAGCACCTCGGACGCCTTGCGCACGAGATCGACCGCCGAGAAGCGCGTCACCAGATCGGGCGTCACGCCGACCACGATGCTCGCCTTGCCGTCGCCGCTGGTCGCGACCAACGCGACGACGCCCGAGCCGAGTTGCTTCTTGCCCTGATCGGCGAGGTTCTTGAGATCCTTGATCTCGATGCCTTCGACCGACCGCGCCATCAGCTTGATGCCGCCGACATCGCGCACGCCCGCCGCGCCGGACGATGCGCTGGCAGCCCCCCCGCCGCCCATGGCGATCTTCTTGCGCGCCTCGGACAGTTCGCGCTCGAGCTTCTTGCGCTCCTCCATCAACGAGGCGATCCGCGCCGGCATATCGTCGAGCGTGGTGCGCAACTCGCCTGCAGCGGCTTTCGCAAGCTGGATGGCGTCGTTGGCGTGACGGCGCGCATGATGCCCGGTCAGCGCCTCGATCCGGCGCACGCCGGACGCCACCGCGCTTTCGCCGACCACCGAGATCAGGCCGATATCGCCGGTGCGTTTCACGTGAGTGCCGCCGCAAAGCTCGACCGACCAGCCGAGCGTATTGCTCGCCGCACCCTGCCGCCCCATGCCGCCCATCGACACCACGCGCACTTCGTCGCCGTATTTTTCGCCGAACAGCGCCCGCGCACCCGCCTCGCGGGCATCGTCCACCGCCATCAGGCGCGTCGTCACCTCGCCGTTTTCCAGCAAGACGTCGTTGGCGATGTCCTCGATGCGGCGCAGCTCGTCCGCGCTGATCGGCTTGTTGTGGGCGAAATCGAACCGCAATCGCTCGGGCGCGACCAGCGAGCCGCGCTGGGCGATGTGATCGCCGAGCACCTGCCGCAGCGCCTCATGCAACAGATGGGTCGCGGAATGATTGGCGCGGATCGCGGAGCGCCTGGCGTGATCGACCTCCAGCGTCAGCGCCATGCCCGGCGTGAGCGTGCCCTGCTCGACGGTGCCGAGATGCACGAACAGATCGCCCGCTTTCTTCTGCGTGTCGGTGATGCGGACGCGCGCACCGTCGCCGATCAGAACGCCGGTATCGCCGACCTGACCGCCGGACTCGCCGTAAAACGGCGTCTGGTTCAGAACAATGGCGCCGCTCTCGCCGGCCTTGAGGCTATCGGATTCCTTGCCGTCCTTCACCAGCGCAGCGATCACGCCCTCCGCGGTTTCGGTCTCGTAGCCGAGAAATTCCGTGGCGCCGAGTTTCTCGCGCAACGGAAACCAGATCGCTTCGGTCGCCGCCTCGCCCGAGCCCGACCACGACGCCCGCGCCTTGGCCTTCTGCTGCTCCATCGCATCGGTGAACGACGCCAGATCCACGCCGATGCCACGCGTGCGCAACGCGTCCTGCGTGAGATCGAGCGGGAAGCCGTAAGTATCGTACAGCGTGAACGCGGTCTCGCCGTCGAACATGTCGCCCTTCTTCAGCGACGCGCTCTTTTCATCCAGAATCGAGAGCCCGCGCTCCAGCGTCTTGCGGAAGCGCGTCTCCTCCAGTCGCAGCGTTTCCTCGATCAGCGGCCGCGCGCGCTGCAGCTCGGGATAGGCCTCGCCCATCTCGCGCACCAGCGCGCCGACCAGCCGCCACATCAGCGGCTCGCGCGCGCCGAGCAACTGCGCGTGACGCATCGCGCGGCGCATGATCCGGCGCAGCACATAGCCGCGGCCTTCGTTCGAGGGCAGCACGCCGTCGGCAATCAGGAACGAGGAGGCGCGCAGGTGATCGGCGATCACGCGCAGCGACGCCTTCATCGGACCGTGCGGGTCGGCCCCGGTCAAATCGGCCGCGGCGCGGATCAGCGCCACGAACAGGTCGATGTCGTAATTGTCGTGCTTGCCCTGAAGCACGGCCGCGACGCGTTCCAGCCCCGCGCCGGTGTCGATAGAGGGCTTTGGCAGATCGAGGCGGCTGCCGTCCGGCAGCTTCTCGTATTGCATGAAGACGAGATTCCAGATTTCGACGAAGCGGTCGCCGTCCTCGTCCGGCGATCCCGGAGGCCCGCCGGGAATCTTGTCGCCGTGGTCGTAGAAGATCTCCGAACACGGACCGCATGGACCGGTATCGCCCATCTGCCAGAAATTGTCCGCGCCACTGATGCGGATGATGCGCGACTCCGGCAGGCCCGCGATCTTCTTCCAGAGGGCGAACGCCTCGTCGTCGTCGATGTAGACGGTGGCGGTCAGCCTGTCCTTCGGCAGGCCGAACTCCTCGGTCACCAGTTTCCATGCCAGTTCGATGGCGCGGTCCTTGAAGTAGTCGCCGAACGAGAAGTTGCCGAGCATCTCGAAGAAGGTGTGGTGGCGCGCGGTGTAGCCGACATTGTCGAGGTCGTTGTGCTTGCCGCCGGCGCGCACGCATTTCTGCGAGGTGGTGGCGCGCTGATAGGGCCGCTTCTCGACGCCCGTGAAGACGTTCTTGAACTGCACCATGCCGGCGTTAGTGAACATCAACGTCGGATCGTTGCGCGGAACCAGCGGCGACGAGGGCACGATCTCGTGGCCGTTGGCCGCGAAGTAGTTCAGGAAGGCCGACCTGATGTCGTTAACGCCGCTCATTGTGTTCCATCGTGTCAAAAAGGGCTCGCGGCCCTGAGCGCGTATTCCGCAAAATGGGTATCGGTTTTGCGATCAGAAATACGCCAGTTAACAGTCGCATGTTGTCCAGCGACCGCTTTTAGACGGGGGTGGCCGGGCTGTCCAGAAAGTGCGCAGGAGGATCAGAGACTTGGCCGGTCCAAATAACATCCGTTGAAAATGCTGCATCTGCGTTGACAGCCTTGTTGAAGGCGTGTTTTCGTCCTATCTGTTTTGAAGTCGCGCCGGGAGAGATCGGCCGTTTCCTGAAATGGAGGCAGGCCGGCGCCGAAGGAGCAACCGCCCCGGAAACTCTCAGGCAAACGGACCGCGCGACTCGTTGACATCTGGAAAGAGGCTCTCGATCGTATGCGGTCAGGGCCCGCCGACGGGATAATACTCTCAGGCACAGCGACAGATGGGGTTTCTACGGGTTTTCAGGGAATCGTCCCTTTCAACCGCAAGGACCCCTGATGGCGACGCACGTCTCCGAAGCGCCGACCCTGCGAAAAACGCCCCTGCACGCCCTGCACCTGGCGCGCGGCGGGAAGATGGTGCCGTTCGCGGGCTATGACATGCCGGTGCAGTACGCCGCCGGCGTGCTGAAGGAACATCTCCACACCCGCGCCGCCGCCGGCCTGTTCGACGTCTCGCATATGGGCCAGATCGCACTGCGGCCCAAGTCCGGAAAGATCGAGGACGCCGCGCTCGCGCTGGAACGGCTGATGCCGCAGGACGTCGTGGCGATCGCCCCGGGACGGCAGCGCTACGCCCAATTCACCAATGCAGCCGGCGGCCTGCTCGACGACCTGATGGTGGCCAATTTCGGCGACCACCTGTTTCTGGTGGTCAACGGCGCTTGCAAGGCTGCCGACGAGGCGCATCTGCGCAAACATCTCGCCGACGCCTGCTCCATCGACATGCTGACCGACCGCGCACTGGTCGCGCTGCAGGGGCCGAAAGCGGCGTCCGCGCTGGCGAGGATCTGTCCTGAAGCGCCGGCGATGAAGTTCATGGATGCCGGCCCTCAACAGGTTGACGGCATCAGTTGCTTCGTCTCGCGTTCCGGCTACACCGGCGAAGACGGCTTCGAAATCTCGATTCCCGCGGCGCGGGCTGAAGCGGTGGTGTCCCGGCTGCTGGACAATCCCGACGTGATGCCTATCGGCCTCGGCGCCCGCGACAGCCTGCGGCTCGAGGCCGGACTCTGCCTGTACGGCCACGACATCGACACCACGACAACGCCAGTCGAAGCCGCGCTGGAATGGTCGGTGCAGAAAAGCCGTCGCAGCGGCGGCGCGCGCGCCGGCGGTTTCCCCGGAGCCGACGTGATCCTTTCCCAGCTCGAGCAAGGCGCGTCCCGCCGCCTTATCGGGCTTCTGCCGGAAGGCCGTGCCCCGGTGCGCGAAGGCGCGCAACTGTTTGCCGACACGAATTCCGCCGATCCGATCGGCGCCGTGACCTCGGGCGGCTTCGGGCCGAGCCTGAACGCGCCGGTCGCGATGGGTTATCTGCCGGCCTCGCACGCCGCCGTCGGCAGTCTGGTCTTTGCCGACGTGCGCGGACAGCGGCTGCCGCTGCGGGTGTCCGCGATGCCTTTCGTTCCACATAATTACAAGCGTTGAGGATTTGTCATGACCGTTTTGTATACTACCGATCACGAGTGGCTCCGTATCGAGGGCGATACGGCGACCATCGGCATCACCGATCATGCGCAGTCGCAGCTTGGCGACGTCGTGTTCGTCGAACTTCCGAAAGTCGGACGTCAGTTGAAGAAGGCCGAACCCGCGGCGGTCGTGGAGTCGGTCAAGGCGGCCTCGGATGTTTACGCGCCGATCACGGGCGAAGTTCTCGAAGTCAACGACACGCTCAGTTCTGAACCGGCGCTGATCAATTCAGATGCTGCCGGCAAGGCCTGGATTTTCAAGCTGAAGATCGCCGACAAGAGCGAACTCGGCGGCCTGATGAATGAGGCCGCCTACAAGGCGCACACCGCGTGAGCTTTTTTCGTCAAGCCCGGCCATGACGCAAGCCGTTCAATTTTTGCATCGAGGAGCATTTCGATGACCGTCCGTGAAGAGCCCGCCACCACCTTCGCGCACCGCCATATCGGCCCGTCGCCGCGCGATATCGACGCGATGCTGGGCACCGTCGGCGCAAAGAGCCTGGCAGCGCTGATCGACGAGGCGCTGCCTCCCGCGATCCGGCAGAGCGCGCCGCTCGATCTCGGCGAAGGCTTGAGCGAAGGCCTGAGCGAAGTCGAAGTGCTGGCGCACATGCGGGAACTCGCCGCGGGAAACCAGGCCTTCACTTCGCTGATCGGACAAGGTTATTCCGGCACGATCCTGCCGACGGTGATCCAGCGCAATATCCTGGAAAATCCGGCGTGGTATACGGCGTACACGCCCTATCAGGCGGAAATCAGCCAGGGACGGCTGGAAGCGCTGTTCAATTTCCAGACCATGATCTGCGACCTCACCGGACTCGACGTCGCCAACGCCTCGCTGCTCGACGAGGCGACCGCGGTGGCTGAAGCGATGGCGCTGGCCGAGCGCGCGTCGACGGTGAAAACGAAAGCGTTCTTCGTCGATCACGAAGTGCATCCGCAGACGCTGGCGGTGCTGCGCACCCGCGCTGAACCTCTCGGCTGGACGCTCATCACCGGCGATCCGCTGCACGATCTCGACAAAGCGGACGTGTTCGGCGCGGTACTGCAATATCCCGGCACGTCCGGAGCGGTGCGCGATCTGCGTCCGGCCATCGCCGCCATCAAGGCCAAGGGCGGCCTCGCAGTGATCGCGGCCGACCTGCTGGCGCTGACGCTGCTGGCCTCGCCCGGCGAGCTCGGCGCCGACGTTGCAGTCGGATCGGCGCAGCGTTTCGGCGTGCCGATGGGCTATGGCGGGCCGCACGCGGCCTACATGGCGGTGCGCGACGCGCTGAAGCGATTGCTGCCCGGCCGCATCGTCGGCCTCTCCGTGGATTCGCGCGGAGCACCGGCCTATCGACTCGCCCTGCAGACCCGCGAGCAGCACATCCGCCGCGAGAAGGCCACCTCCAACATCTGCACCGCGCAGGTGCTGCTGGCGGCAATTTCCTCGATGTATGCGGTCTATCACGGTCCCGCGGGGCTGGCGCAGATCGCGCGCACCGTACATCGGCATACCGCGACGCTGGCGGCCGGCCTGACGCGGCTCGGCTTCGCGCCGCTCAACGGCGCAGCCTTCGATACGCTGATCGTGAAGGCGGACGACCGACAGGACGAGATCGTCATCCGTGCGCTCAGCCAGGGCATCAACCTGCGGATCAATGCCGACGGCACGCTCGGCATCGCGCTCGACGAGCTCACCACGCCGGAGATCGTCGAAGCGGTGTGGCGGGCGTTTGGCGGCGCGTTGTCCTATGCCGACGTCGAACCACACGCTTCCGAACTGCTGCCTGCCGAACTCGGGCGCAGGACATCCTATCTGACCCATCCGGTGTTTCACGCGCACCGCTCCGAAACCGAGATGCTGCGCTACATGCGAAAGCTCAGCGACCGCGATCTCGCGCTCGATCGCGCGATGATTCCGCTCGGGTCCTGCACGATGAAGCTCAACGCCACCACGGAAATGATTCCGCTGACGTGGCCGGCATTCGCAAGCCTGCATCCGTTCGCGCCGTCCGAGCAGGCGGAGGGCTATTACGCGCTGTTCGAACAACTCGAACGATGGCTGCTCGACATCACCGGCTACGATGCGATCTCGCTGCAACCGAACTCCGGCGCGCAGGGCGAATATGCCGGGCTTCTGGCGATCCGCGGCTATCACGCGGCGCGCGGCGACAGCAATCGCACGGTGTGCCTGATCCCCTCCTCCGCGCACGGCACCAATCCCGCCTCCGCCAATATGGCCGGCATGGAGGTCGTGGTGGTGGCATGCGATGCGCGTGGCGACGTCGATGTCGACGATCTCAGGACCAAAGCGGCGCAGCACGCCGATCGCCTCGCTGCGATCATGATCACCTATCCCTCGACGCACGGCGTGTTCGAAGAGCGCATCCGCGACATCTGCGACATCGTGCACGGCCATGGCGGTCAGGTTTATCTCGACGGCGCCAATATGAACGCACAAGTCGGGCTGTCGCGGCCCGGCGATTACGGCGCCGACGTCAGCCACCTCAACCTGCACAAGACCTTCTGCATTCCTCATGGCGGCGGCGGCCCCGGCATGGGCCCGATCGGCGTGAAAGCGCATCTCGCGCCCTTCCTTCCCGGCCATCCCGCAACCGATGGCGCAACACCCTCCGCGGTCGGACCGGTCTCGGCCGCGCCGTTCGGCTCGGCCTCGATCCTGACCATCTCCTACATCTACATTTTGATGATGGGCAGCGAAGGCCTGACTCGGGCGACCGAAGTCGCGATCCTCAACGCCAACTATATTGCGCAGCGCCTCGATCCGCACTTTCCGGTACTTTACCGCAACGTGAAGGGCCGCGTCGCGCATGAATGCATCATCGATCCCCGCGCGCTGAAAGCCAAAACCGGCGTCACCGTCGACGATATCGCCAAACGGCTGATCGACTATGGCTTCCATGCCCCGACCATGAGTTTTCCGGTGCCGGGAACGCTGATGATCGAGCCGACCGAATCGGAGACGAAAGCGGAGCTCGATCGATTCGGCGACGCCATGATCGCGATCCGGAACGAGATCGCCGAGATCGAGGCCGGACGCTGGAGTGTCGAGGCCTCGCCACTGCGCCACGCGCCGCATACGGTGCACGATATCGCCGAGGATAACTGGTCGCGGCCCTACAGCCGGGCCCAGGGCTGCTTCCCGGCCGACACATCGCGCTCGGATAAATACTGGTCGCCAGTCGGACGAGTCGACAACGCCTACGGCGATCGCAATCTTGTCTGTTCCTGTCCGCCGCTGGAAGATTACGCCGAGGCCGCGGAGTAATCGTCGCTATCCAAGATTCGAAGGCCTCGCTTCTGATGGAAATCAGAAGCGAGGCTCTGCGTTTTTGAATTGACGCGTTTTCTTCAGGCGAACCAGCGCCCAACCTCGGGTCAAACCCAGGACATGCTTCGCTCGAACCGTTCGAGCTGAAAATGAAGCGACATCGTCCGCGAAAGCAGACGATGCAGTAACCGAAGCGCGCCCGGCCGGCGGCGAGCCCAATATGATTTACCGGGTACTCCGCTTTCGCGGATCACGGCCGCTCTCGCGCTTCACCTGCGCTTGCAAAAAACTTTCCGGTCGACCACGGAGTGGGAGCAAAGCCGTTGCGCGCTCGGGATGTCCTGTTTGGGTATCGGTTGAGGGTAATCAAAAACAAAAACGGACGCTGGGGATGTCGGCAACTCAACATCCACAGCGCCCGTTTACTTCCGAGAGGCGCGAGACGCTTCCGCAAAGGATTCCCGTCTTTGCGGATCGCACCGTACCCGGGCTGCATGAGCCCGCGTCCCGGAAATGACCCAGCCGACCAGCCTCAGTCCTCGGCCGGCTCCTCATCGTCATCATCACGCTCGGGGCTGCCGGCCAGAATCTGCTCGGCGATAAGTCCCGAATTCTGCCGGATCGCCATTTCGACCTTGGCAGTGATGTCGGGATTGGCCCGTAAAAACGCCTTCGCGTTCTCGCGTCCCTGCCCCATGCGCTGGCTGTCATAGGAGAACCAGGCGCCGGATTTTTCGACGATGCCTGCCTTGACGCCGAGATCGAGGATCTCTCCCATTTTGGAGATGCCCTCACCGTACATGATGTCGAACTCGACCTGCTTGAAGGGCGGCGCGAGCTTGTTCTTCACCACCTTGACGCGGGTCTGGTTGCCGACGACCTCGTCACGCTCCTTGATCGCGCCGATGCGGCGAATGTCGAGGCGCACGGAGGCATAGAATTTCAGCGCGTTGCCGCCGGTGGTGGTTTCCGGCGAGCCGTACATCACCCCGATCTTCATGCGGATCTGGTTGATGAAGATCACCATGGTGTTGGACTTGTTGATGGAGGCGGTGAGCTTGCGCAGGGCCTGGCTCATCAACCGCGCCTGCAGTCCGGGCAGCGCGTCGCCCATTTCGCCCTCAAGCTCGGCGCGCGGCACCAGCGCCGCAACCGAATCGATGATCAGCACGTCCACCGCGCCGGAGCGCACTAGCGTATCGGCGATTTCGAGCGCTTGTTCGCCGTGATCGGGCTGCGAGATCAGGAGGTCGTCGACATTGACGCCCAGCTTACGGGCATAGACCGGATCGAGCGCGTGCTCGGCGTCGATGAAGGCGCAGATACCGCCCTTTTTTTGCGCCTCGGCAACCGCATGCAGCGCCAGCGTGGTCTTGCCCGAGGACTCCGGACCGTAGACCTCCACGATGCGTCCCTTGGGCAGGCCGCCGACGCCGAGCGCGATGTCGAGCCCGAGCGAACCCGAGGAAATCACCTCGACGTCCATCGACTTGTCGTTCTTGCCGAGCTTCATCACCGAGCCCTTGCCGAACTGACGCTCGATCTGGGAGAGCGCGGCGGACAGGGCTTTCGACTTATCCATGGAGGATCCTTCGACGATACGCAGGGCAGCTTGGGACATGGGCCGGGCTCCTTATGAACGGGATTCGCAGACGGGACAACGAACGGCGCCGTTGGGATATGATGGAACTAATGTACCCTATTTGTTCTCAGTTCGCAATATGTTCTTTTCATGAGTGCAGGTACTGGCCTGTTTCGACCTTCAGTGGCCTAATTTGATTTTGGGAGTGGCCTAATTTAATTTTGAACGAAATGCAGACGTAGTAGTTAGGCCGCCATCACCGCTCGATCCTTGGCTCCCATCGGTGACTGAGAGTGCTTCACGCTCCCGCCGAATATGCGGGACATGGTATGTGCGAGAAGTGCGACGATCTGGACGATCGGATTCTAAAGTTTCAGCGCTTTATAGCGCACGCCCTCGACTCGCTAACGACAGAACGGCTTTTGGCTGGTGTTGAGGAGCTTCTGGCGGAGAAAGCAGCGCTTCATCCCGAAGAAGAATAAGGCCGCTCAGTGGGCGGCCTCTTTTGGTTTCAGGAGCGCTTTGACGGCCGTAAGTGCCCGGATCATTTCGTCGGTATCATCCGTCGTTGCGAGATCGAAACTTCCTTGGATTCGACCGCCAAGGATCGAAATACGATAAGGCTCTCCCGCGGGCGGATGGCCGACTTGTGGCTGGATTTGTCTGGCTGGTTGCATGGGGGTTGCCTCCGCTGCACTTGCCACCTGCGCCGCCGCAGGTGGGTTAGGTAGAGAGTACCCCCCTGATTCTTGCGTTACAAGCTCCATGGTCTCCCGATAAGACTGGATAACTCGGTCTAAAGCGTCGGCCGCGAAATTCCTGCGTATCAAATAGACTCGAAGGTTTTCGGCGCTTGGCTGCCCGCCATCCCACTCAGCGGAAATTTCTGCGAACAGTGGCGGCTTAAATGCCGCCTCCCGAATAGCGGCGACTTTCTCTTCTTCACTGGCCGGGAAAAGAATCGAAAGCGCAAGAGGCGAGACCTTTAGACGGTCGCTCGATACTTCCTCCAAAAGCCCATATTTATTGAGCGCTGAGATCGCCTTGATTGACGCGCCGTTCATACCACCATAGCCGAGATGCTTCGCAATTACCGCCTTCGGCGCGGCTAGATGTTGTTCCGCGGTGTGAATCGTCTTTATGCGTCCGATTGCTTCAGGCAGGCTGAAGGCCGGATAATTCGGACTACGAACGCGCGCCATAATCTTAGTCTCCCCATTGCGTCTTGATCTATACACACCTCCTATAACTCGCATCAAGCTATTTTTTCACTACGCTAAAAAATAACTTGAATAGCTCGGTTGGCGTGCTAGGGTTCCATCATGGAGATTCGGCAATGACAACAGTTTGAGCTCTTTGATGCGCTGGCCGAGCATCGAAGAGCACGGAAAACGGAAGGGCCGCAGCGCTACCCCTCAGAAAGGAACGCTACGGCCCTGAAATCGGCTTCGATACTGCCCTGTAGTCTAACGGTAGGACGCTCGCTGTTACACGCGGAGAGGTCCGGGTCCGAATCCCGGCAGGGCCGCCAAGGATACGAATAAGTGGGACCGCTTTGGTTGCAGCCGCAGCGGCCCCGATCAACCGCACCGGGGATGAGCCCGAAGCGAATGACCATCTGGTGAATATAAGCCTTGCAGGGCTGATTTGCCAGAGTCTCGCGAAGGCCATCCCTTCAAACCGAAGGATGAGCTTCGTGAACGTACTCCCCCGCGAAAAGCAGATTGAAGTCATTGCCGCCCTTTGCGAAGGCGTCGGCATCCGTACCGCCGCGCGCCTGACCGGCGTTAACCGCGGCACCGTTGGCAGCCTCGCCTATCGCGTCGGCATGGGCTGCATGGAGCTTCACGACCGCTTAATGGTCGGCATCCGCACCGAACGGCTGGAGCTTGATGAGGCATGGTCGTTCGTCGGCAAGAAGCAGAAGAACGTCAAAAAGCACGAGATCGCGGTGAAAGGCGATCAGTACATTTTCATCGGAATGGCCGGAACACAGAAGGCCATTATTAGCTGGGGCGTTGGCAAGCGGAACACCGAAAGCACGATGGATTTCCTTCACGACCTCCGCAGCCGCGTCATCGGTCAGCCTGAGATTTCAACGGACGGCTTTCACCCCTACCGCCTGGCGATCCGGGACGCCTTCGGCGACAGCGCCTCGCATGGCGTCATCGTAAAGACCTACTCGGTAACGCACCTCGTAAAAGAAGCGCAGGGCCGATACTCACCCGCCGCCGTAGTAGCTGTAAGCCGTGACGTAGTATCGGGCGATCCGGAGCAGTACGTCTCGACTAGCTACGTTGAGCGGCAGAACCTTTCCTTACGCATGGGCAGCCGCCGTTTCACTCGCCTAACCAATGGCTTTTCCAAGAAGCTTGATAATCACGTTGCGGCGGTCGCGCTCTACGTTGCGCACTACAATCTCTGCCGCGTTCATGAGGCGCTGCGCACGACGCCAGCGAAGGCCATCGGTGTGGCGGATCGGGCTTGGAGCATCGGCCAGCTAGTGGATGCCGCGCTCGCTGTCGCCCCTGCTGTGCCGACTGAGACGCCTCCGGACCGGAGGCGAAAGTTCACGGTAATTCAGGGCGGGAAAGGACACTAATTTAGCAGAACATACAAAAAACGCTCGGCTGCCATTGTACTTCCAGGTTGTCAACCTTTTGGTTGTATGGCAAGAACCCTCCACTCTCTCCCGGGTGGGGGTGAGGCAGTGAGGATAATCATGGGAACGTATGGCATCGACCTGATTGGCGATAGGCATGAGGACGGGTCCGTTACCTTCTCTAGCCCGGACTTGCCATTGTTCTGCGTAGTCGGGGAAAGCGATAAAGACGCGCTAGATGTAGCGATGCGTGTTCTACCCGAGTATCTTAAAACGAACGTCCCGGACTTTGTTGAGCTAAGGCAGATTCCGAGCGCGAGGGAACTGCTGGGAACGCAGAATACCGTTCTGCGCGCGCACGTCATTGCGATGACGGCTAAGGAAAATGCCAATGCCGCCAAAGTTGCTTCGAACGATCGCTGAGGCGGAGTTAAAGTCGCAGGGATGCGAGCCTAAAGAAACGACGAATGATGTGCCCGGACAATGGTGGCTGCCCCCTTGGGGCGGCCCCAAGTTTTTTCTGCAATGGTGCAAAGACGACGATCTATACATCCATGAAAATCAGCTTCGTTGCATCATGGAGGGTTTGGCTCGCTACCGGCCGCTAAATCCAGCCACGTCTCACTAAAGGTCACCCGCCCTAATCGGCGGGTTTTTCTTTGCCCAAGAAATAACCCCAGCGTGATGGGGGCACACTGGGGCCTGTCCTTTTGGGGGGACATGGCCCCGACTGGGGGCGAATAGCGGGGCCTATGAGTCGATTCCGGCCGCCCCTTATTGTTCCAACCCACTGGCCTACTTTGCCTCAGCGAGTGGCCTATTTCGGCCAGTACCATGAGTGCAGCAGATTTATACCTTGACGACAAGTAATAGGCAGGATAGGCTATCCCTCAATCGCAGGTAGAGAGCTGCGAAGGGGATAGGACGATGGCGAAATACACGTTCAAGCAGTTCCAAGAGGAATATCCGAACGATGCTGCCTGCCTCGCCAAACTGATGGAAATAAACTACGGCGGTACCGAAATCGCGTGCCCCGGCTGCAAGCAGCGCGCCCAGTTCCATCCCATGAGCAAACGCCGGGCCTATGCCTGTCAGGCATGCGGCTACCACGTTTATCCGGCCGCTGGGACGATCTTCCACAAGTCGCGCACCAATCTGACCAAGTGGTTCTTTGCCATGTACCTGATGACCAGCACGCGCCACGGCGTTGCGGCTAAGGAAGTCGAGAGGCAGTTGGGCGTCACCTATAAGTGCGCATGGCGCATGTGCCATGAACTGCGCAAGCTAATGGCGGCAGCAGATCACGACTTTGGCGGTGGTCCGACACTCAAGGGGCATATCGAGATCGATGAAACTTTCATCGGCGGTCGCCGCAAAGCGCATGAGCCAGACAACAAAACCGTCATTTTTGGTATGGTCGAGCGTGGCGGCAAAATCGTTGCTGGCCCGGTACCTGATGTCACTTCCTACACGGTGGAAGGCATCATCAATGAGAACGTGGTTGCCGGTTCAACGATCAGCACCGACGAACATCGCGCCTACCATGGCCTACGCCATGCATACGATCACGGCACGGTTGTTCACTCAGCGAAAGAGTATGTTCGCGGCATCCATCATGTGAATACGCTGGAAAGCCATTGGTCGCTGTTTAAACGCGCGATCAAGGGCACACATGTTCACATCTCTGCAAAGCACTCTTGGAAATATGTCAGTGAGTTTAGCTATCGTCGCAATATGAGGCATTCGCACTGGTCTATGTTCAATCTTCTCGTGCAGGCTTTCGCGCTGCCGCGCCTACAAGACGCATGAAATCCTCTCGGTGAGTGGGGTTCGCGTCGCTGGCTGGAGGGGAGGATTCGGGCGAAAGAACGGAAAGCCCTGTCGTAGATGGCTTTGTAGAACTCAAAAACAGATCCTCATCAGCCGTTCGTTTCGCAACCATATCCGGCCTCATCAGCAGGTCGTACAATTTCCAAGCGGGGACAACGCCCATCATACCAGTGTTGACGCGTACTTTTGTGCCTAGCTCAAGCAGCCTTCCACTATTGTCGTGCACACGCTCCCAATCCATGACGTACCCCCATGATACGCCGAGCAGGTGAGTGCCATCATATTTTTTACCTTCGGGGCGAGTACTGGTTATTGACCATGTTACAAATACTGGCGATCCGCTAAACCCGCTAATAGATTTAGCCTCAATCAAATAGCTTTCTTGCTCAAACGGCCTATTCACCCCTGAAATTTGCCTGTCTTGTTTTAGCGGCTCTCCGGGCATTTGAGCCAAGTTCCCAAACCGGACTGTTGGTAGGTTCCTCTGAACTCCATCAGAGTTAACGAATCGACCGATAGTGAACGTGTCATCTCCGGGGCCAATCGCAAACTCAGAAACCACTTCTTTCGTGGCAATCATCTTTTTGGGTACGCATTTATATTGATGTATTTCTTGATCTAGCGCGGACATCAAGCACACTGCGATGTCGTCATTCGATTCCGGAATTATCCAATTCCGTTCGTCAAAATCTCGAACATCAACTTTCCCATCTTTTCTATTCAGCCTGATCGTATAGCTCCCGGATTCGATAACGTGAGCATTTGTAACTGCGTAAACATGTTGGAGCCCTGGGATTCGGTCAGAGTCGAATCCCAGCAAGAACCCACTCCCGCCGGATCGGATTCCGGCAAGCGCGTCCGGCTCCGACGCATACAGATAGATTGAACAATCCAACCAGTCGTCAGGAATGCGCGGCATCGGCGGCTCCCATACCTGAAACGGCACACCGCTCGAAGAATATTTAATCTCGGTTTTGGCGGGCTGACCCATAATGAGCCTCAATCATTACTTGTCGTCAAGGTATAAATCTGTGAGTGCAGCGTATTTGAGCCCAAGCGTCCCAAGTTGACGGAGTGATTGTCCTAATTACATTTGGGAAATGAATGAGACCGAGCGCGCACAAGACGAAAAATCACGTCTAGCGCTTGGCGTCGTCCTGACGATCTTCGTGTTCTTCCTGACGGAGTTGGTCTTTATTGGCCGCTACGACAACGGGTTTCTCTGGGGGCTGATACCAGCGGCATGTGTTGGCGCATCAGTCGGCTGGCTCG